>ENA-OWRJ01000158-OWRJ01000158.1-human-gut-metagenome-genome-assembly--contig:-NODE-158-length-100616-cov-5.208242_pt1 | contig 100616 bp, 104 predicted proteins | sample MGYA00248269_ERZ651897 | MGnify/ENA primary metagenome ERZ651897 (study PRJEB26924, sample SAMEA4378252) | human gut metagenome | biome: human gut; feature: human-associated habitat; material...
AGATAATAAAGTCATTGTTAGATTTATTAGGAAACCAGATGGGTTTGTTACTAATCCTAAAAATCCTCAATATGGAGGATTATCTATGGGAGCTAGTATTGTATTAACAGTACCAGTATTAAGAAATGGTTCTTATAAAAATGTTTTGACAGATAATGAAAAAGCATTCTTGGAGGAAACACTAGGACTTGAATCAGGTGCTTTATCTGTACATAGAAAAGAGAACAATTATTGGGATAATTTTAATGTAGCTTTAAAAAAAGAAGATACTACATTTAATCTAAGTGATCCTATTGACTATATTAAATATAAAGTAGTTGTTAATAATACTGATTTAGTAGCTCCTTCATTGGAAGATCTTCAATCTAAGAAATTAGGTACTTGGAGATTTGTAATTATTAATGAAGGAGAGGAATTAGCTCAGAAAACAGCTGTTGCTAATGCTAGAGCACAAGCTTATATTTTGCTAGGATCTATTAAAGAGAATAAACCTAAAGTTAAAACTATTGTACAGTTATTGACTAATAAACCTATTAATAACAATACTAAATTAGATCAACTGGTTGTATGGGCAACAGAAGAAATTGAAAAGGAACCCAAGAAATTTTTACAGATTGCTAATGATGAATTCTTAGATACTAAGATTAATATTATTGAAGCAATAGAATATGGAATAATGAAGAAAAGAGGAGACTTTTATTTCATGGCAGATAATACACCAGTATGTGAAAAAAATGAAGAGCCTACACTAGATAATTGTGTTAAATTCTTAAATAGTCCTAAGAACCAAACAATTTATCTTAAATTACAATCTCAAATCAAAAATGCTCAAGAATAATGAATAATTCTAAAGAATGGATAGAGAGTTTTAATTTACATTATAATAATTCTGATAAGTCTGCTCCTGAGTTGAATTCTTATGAAATATCTTTGTTTCTAACACAAGCACAGGATGAAATTGTAAAAGAATTTTATTCTGGTAAAAATATATACCATGAAGCTGTGGATAGTACAGAACATATAAGGACAGCTTTGGAATATCTTGTTAGAACAGAAACATTGAATCCATTAGAATTATCTAAATATAGAGGTTATAATCAAGCTAGATTTAAAACTGCAGATAATATCTGGTATCCAATTAATGAACAAGTTATAATACCTAATTGGCCATTAACTATCTTAGTTATTCCTACTACATGGGATGAATTAAATGTCAATCTTATTAATCCTTTTAAAAAACCTAATGAAAGGAAAGTATTTAAATTAACTAAGAATGATGGTATCTATATTATCTCTAGTAAAGAACCTACTAGCTATGAAGTAACTTATTTAATAGAACCAGAACCTATAATACTAGAAGATCTTTCAACTGGATTATATGAAGGTATGGGATTATCTATTAAAGGAGAGACTAAAGAAACTCTTTGTAAATTAGGTTCTAATATACATTTAAATATATTGAATAGAGCTGTAGAATTAGCTTTAAGAGATTATAATCCCTCTAATTTAGAAGCTCATGTTCAATTAAATCAAAGAAACTTTTAAAAATAATATATAAATGAGTGCTTTATCAAATCAACAGGTAAGACATATGTATGTTGTTACTGGAGCATCTTCTGCTGCTGCTCCTTCTAATTTTACTTCAGCTACTACTGGACAAGCTGCTGTATTTAATGATCTTGGAAAAAAGACTGCTGGCAACTATGCATATTTCTTATATAAAAATAATAAAGGATATATCTCTAAAACAGATAATATCTATAAAGATCAAGTAGTATATGCTAAGACTACTGATTATGCTCCAGAATCATTTAAAGAAGTAATTGTAACTCCAGTTAATGTAACTGCTGGTGTTAAATATGTTCTTGAAATTCAATTCTTGGATTGGTATTCAGTAAGTCCTGAAAATCAATATTTTAAGTTAGCATCTTATACTGCTAAAACTGGAGATGATGCAGAAGCTGTAGTTGATGGTCTTGTTAAAGATCTAGCTTATCAGTTTATGCATGAAACTGGATCTTTCACTTCATCTTTCCAGTATACTCCTAAAGGTGGATCAGCTATTAATCTTCCTGGAAATAAATATTTAGAATTCTCTAAAAGTGGTGCTACTACTGCAGCTACTCTAGTAATTAAAGAGAAAGAACAATATTCTAATAAGGATAAAGTTCCTGCAAAGAAACTTATGTTCAATGTTACTATTCCTACTGGTGAGGGAGAAATGACTACTGAAGATAAATTTGTTGATGCTGCAGGTACTGAAGTTAAATATCATAGTCTTGGTCAAGGTAATGGTAAAGTTATTGCTGAACAAGAATGGTTCTATTTAGGAGAAAGAGGAGATATCTATAGAAATATGGGTTATCCCAATAACTTTGAAACTTCTTACATGGCAGATGCATCTAAAGGCTATGTAATGGTAGATATTACTTTCTTCTATCAAGGACATAATGAAGATGTACAGAAATCACAAAAACAATTGTATTTTGTATTCCCATTTGATCTAGATGGAAATAAAAAACCAGTAAAAGCTAGTCATAATGCTGCTAAAGCTGCTGCTAAGACTTTAACTGATACTTTGGGGACTATTCTAGGAATTACTATTAATTCTTTGTCTCCTACAGATTAATATATAACATGGGGAGATGGTGTAATACTGTCTCCCCTTTTTTATTTTAACTATGGTAGAAATACATGAATGTAGAGTGTCTCCATTAGGAGATGGAATTTTTCTCTGGACTAATGTAATAGATGGTCCAGATTATGCCAATGTCTTTCTAGAAAAGATAGCCATTGTGCAGTATGATAAATTTACTATAGATTATCCTGATAAGCAAAATATTTTAGTTGAACTCACTGGAGAAAATTTAGGTGAAGATAGAAAAGAAGTTAAAATGACTATTTCTAGTGCAGCTTTTGATTTTGAAAGGTATTTTTATTTTGTTTATATTAAAACTATTGGACAACCTACTTCTAGTAATGGAACAGAGACTTACTGTGATTCAGATCTAGTAATTTCAGCTGCTGTTAATCTTTTACCACTTTATCACACTAAAATTAAATTACTTAAAGAATATGTAAAAACATGTGGTAAAAATGAACAGTTAATTATAGATATTATTTTAAAAGAAGAAATTTTTAAGAATTCTCTAACTTTAGGAGAATTTTCTACATCTGTTCAAATATGGGATGATCTATTAAACTATGATCTAGCTCAAGCTAATCATAAAACCTCATATGAGGGATATAAAAATGTACAAAATAACAAACAAATCACACTATGATAAATACATTAACAACTTTGTATTCATCATTAAAATCATATTATAATAATCTCATTGTCTATGGTCATTCCTATGAAAATAGGAAACTTGTTATTTTAAAAGGTGTTTTGGATGTCATTAAGGAGTTAAGATGTTATTCCTATACTTCTAATCAAGATATCACAGATATTTATTCTATAGTAGAATATATAGTTAATTCTTCAGATATTTTTAAAAAGGAATATGCTCCTACCAATAATGTAACTAATTATTTTAAAGATGTTCCTTCACAATTTTATCCTAAAGGAGAATATAATATTAAAGAATCATTAGTAACAGTAATTGCTAATACTACAGCTTTTAAATATGATGGAGAAGGAACAGTATTTCCTAATGAAATAAATCTTCAAGCTGTAGCTTATAATTTTACTCCTTCCACTAATTCAGCTAGAAAATGGGAATATTCTAATGGTGGTACTTATAGAATTATTGAAGGAGCAACATCTGATAATTTAACTATAACTCCAGATTCAGCATTATGGAATAATACTGATATGATTTCATTAAGATATACTGTTAATGATATCTATACTAACCAACTAACAATCTTTAAAGTTAGAGATGGTTATGGAGCATATAGTGTAGAAATAACTTCTTCTAATGGTAATATCTTTCAAAACAATAGAATAGATACTGAATTATCAACACATGTATATATAGCAGGTTCAGATATTACTGACACTATTCCAGCTGAAGAATTTAGTTGGAAAAGAATTAGTGATGATCCTACATCAGATACTCAATGGAACAATAAAAATCTTAAAGGTAAAACTATAAGGATTACTAATAAAGATGTTAAAAAGAAAGCTACATTTATTTGTACTGTTGTTATAGATGGTGCTAAGATCATGAATGGTCAAATTACTATTGTTGATCAACTAGATACAACATATATTAGTGCTACCTTAGAATCTAATAAATCTTTAGTTCAATTATATAATACAGAAGATGGTAAATTAAATCCTGATTGGACTGTTTATCCTTATTTAGTCTTAACTCCAGGAGTATGGTCAGGAGATCCTGATGATAATCTTCTTATATCTCAAAAAGAAAATATTAAAGACTTTAAATGGACTAAGAATGGATTATCTATAGAAAACAGTCCTACTCATGTTATAGATGAAAATCAAGTTCTTACTATTAAAACAAATGAATTAACTCTTAATCCTAATATTAGATATGGATTTTATGGAATCTATGTAGATCCATTAACTAAGGCTGAAACACCTTTTTATTCATCTTTATCATTTGTTAGAGTAGAAACTTCTGGAGTTACTATTCAGGCAATAATGTTATATCCATTAGGAAGTATTTTTAAAAATGATGATGTAGATTTCTTAAAAGCTCATTGTGATTTATGGAGAGGTTCTTATATAGATGATACTGATGTTGAATATAAATGGTTTATTGAAAAACCTGGAGTATTTGATCCTAAATTTACATCTACAGCTGCAAAGACTGGAGATAATGTATTACATCTAGATAATACCACAGGAATGGTTAGAGATTCTAACATAAGAATCTTAGGATATGATTATGTGGTAGCCACAGTAAATTCTTCTACAACTATAGTTTTAACAGAAACTTTAAAACAAGATGTTCCTAATGGTACTAGAATTTATAATCCTTATTATAATGATAAAGGAGGTATTGGATGGGCTTATATTGATCAAGTAAATAATTTTGGAGTTACTGGATATACTACTAATGAAATTACTATTCCAGAATCTACTGTATTAAATTTTGCAACATTTAAATGTGTTATTACAGATTTAGATTCAAAATCTATTACTTATAATCAATCTGTATATGCTACAGCTTCATTCTTAGATCAACAAGATCCTTTACAAATATCTTTTAATACTCCTGAAGGTACAATATTTAAAAACAAAACAGGAACTATTACAATAGAAGCTGAAGTATGGAGAAATGGTGAAGAATTAGATGAAGATGGATCAACATATATTTATGATTGGATTCAATATGATAAAAATGGACAAGTTATTTCTACTTTCTCTAGAATAAACAAAACTATTTTAATAACACCAGATGATGTTGATTCTAAATCTACTTTTGAAGTTAGATTGAAGAATTCTGTAGGTCAAGTGATAGCTAAAGGTAGAATTACTATTGTTGACATTATTGATGGTAGTAATAGTATTATAATATATACTAGAGATATGCTTGAACCTATCCAACCTAGAGGAGCTAGTCCAGCAGGATGGAATGTTAATCCTAACACATTTGATGAATGGTATGGGTTATTATGGCAAGCATTTAATATAAATAATCTAACTGGAGAACCTTCAGGTGAATGGACTCCTCCATTATTAGTAGATGAATATACTACTAATATGTTTTTTAGATTCTTATGGAATGAAGGATCAGGAGATTATAGTAAGTATTTACAATATGGAACTAATGCTAATAATAAAAGGGAGATATTACCTACTCCATTTAATATGCCAGATGTAGTATGGAAATGTATTTCTACTGCTGATGGTGATACAGATGGAGGTTTTTATGTTCCAAATATACCTATTTATCATCATCTTACTTATAGATATTCTATATGGGTAAAACAGATGCAGAGAGATGGTACTATCTTGTTTGGATGTGATCCTAATACTTCATTATATTCAGGGCAAACTTCTGATGGTTTATTCTGGGGAGGTGATTTACCAGAATTAAATAAATGGTATTTATTAGTAGGTTATATTAATAGTTCAGAGGACAATACAGGAGAAAAATCTGATGCTGGTATATATGATCCTAAAACAGGCAGAAAAGCTTCTGATACAGTTAAATTTAGAACTTTTAAATTTAAAAACACTGATGAAGTTCAAATGTTTAGAGCTTATCAAAGCAGTGCTTTAGGAATAGGTACTGAAGTGTATTTTTGGGGTCAGAGATTAGATCTATGCAATAATAGAGAACCTTCTATTTCTGAATTATTAAAACAAACAGCTATTGGTACTCCTGCTAGAAGTGTAGAGATACAAGGAGATCAATTATTTAAATATAAAGATGATTTTCAAGGAGATCCTATTCCTAATGTTATTAATATAATAGCTTTAACACAAAATATTCTTGATCCTCAATATATATGGAGATATAAAACTGAAAACACCAATTGGACAGTAATAGAAGATACTACTAATTCTTTAACTATTAGTCCTAATGACCCTAAGGTGGGATGGAGCAATGGTAATACTTATGTTACTTATAGAGTAGATGTAGGAGATTATTATGATACTCATACTATTGTTAAAATAACTGATGGTATTAATGGAATTAATGGAGCTGATGGTGTAGATGGTACTTCTATAGTATGGAAGGGAGAATTTGAATCTCATCCAATAAATCCAGAAAATGGTTGGGCTTATAAGAATACTACTGATGGTAAAAGTTATGTTTTCCAAAGTGGTGTTTGGTACCAAATGACTGTTGATGGTATTAATGGAAAAAATGGGGAAGATGGTCTTAGTATTGAATGGAAAGGTGAATTTAGAGATCCTCCCTCAAATCCTCAAATAAATTGGGTTTATAGAGATTTAGATAATGGTAAAGTTTATATTTATAATGGAACAGCTTGGACATTAATGGTTACAGATGGTTCTGATGGAACTGATGGAACTGATGGTTCAAATGGTTTTAGTGTTTATATAACATATCATGATTCTGAACTTAAACCTAATAAACCAACAGGAGATGGTACTACTAATGGATGGCATACTGATACTACTGATAATGTTATTTGGATGTCTCAAAAAGTAGCTCCTTCTGCAACTGAAGGTGAATGGGGTGATCCTATTAAAATTGTTGGTGTTGATGGTTGGTATACTGATTTTAAATATGCTTTAAGTGAAAATATTCCTCCTATACAATATCCTAATGGAAAAAGTCCAGGAGCAAATTGGTATGATAATCCACCCCAACCATCTGGTAACTTATATGTATGGATGACTAAAATATTAAAAAATCCTATTACTGGAGAAGTAAAAGATGGAGAACAGTGGTCAACACCTATTAAATTAACAGGAGATAAAGGAGAAGATTCTTATACTGTAATAGCAGATAAAGAATTTCATGATATACTAGTAGATCCTGGAACTAAAGATACCATAAATCCAGATTACTTAGATCCTACTAAATTAGCATTATCAGTATCAACTACATATACAGTTTTAAAAGGTTCTAAAGAACTTATTTATAGACTACAAGGAGGTACTACTCCTGGAAATAATTATTACTCTATAATAGCTGAACCTGATGAAGGTCTTGAAGTTGGAATTTCAGAAAAAGGACAAATATACCCAACAGTTTTTAATACTAATAAAACATATCTTTCATGTAAGATAAGAATTTATTGTGAAGATTCAGGAATTAATTTTTTGAAGGTTATTACTTGGAGAAAGATTAATGAAGAAAATTGGTATCTAGAAGATGCATTAGGAGGAGTATCTATCACAGATGGAGGATTATTCTTAACCACTTGGATTAGATTAGGTCATGCTAAAAAGAAAAATGATTTTGAATATGAATTAACTGATGAAAAAGCAGGTATATATGGAGGTAAAAATTTACCTGGAGAATATGAACCTCAAACAGTAAGATTCTATTCTGGTGGTAATTATGAATCTTCTCAAGAATGGTCTAATTTATATCAAGAATTTTTAAATGGAGATAAAACTCCAGAAGAAAGACAACAGTTTTGGGAATATGATCCTAGATCTCAAAGTCCTCAAGGAGCTACATTTGTAATCAGAGAAGATGGTCAAATGTTATGTTATGGTGGATATTTCCATGGAGATATATGGGCTGATAATGGCTATTTTAAAGGCAAAATAGAAGCAGATGAAGGATATTTTAAAGGAACTCTAACTGCTACAACAGGAACTATTGGAGGTTTAAATATTTATGAAGATGGCTTTGGCATTAAAGGAGGAAACTTCTATGTAGATTCTAGTGGTAATCTTACTGCTAATAATGCAAATATTAGTGGAGATATTAATGTTACTACAGGAGGAAGTATTGGTAATTTTTCTGTTTATGATAATTATCTAGAATTTAGAACTCCAGATTCAACTAGTGGAAGAGATTTAGTTGTTAGAATTGGACAATTAGATAATAGTAGTAATTATGGGATTATAGCAGGAAAAACTAATACAAATAGTAGTACTTTTTTAAGCACAAATCTATCTAAGTTAGTTGTACAAAAAGGAAACTTCCAATATGATTCTTTAGAAACTTCTTATATAAGAGCTTTACACACAAACAGCACTCAAATAAGTACAGAAGATATATATTTTAATAAGATGAGAGTTAATACTGCATTGTCTTCTCAATCTATTAGACTAACTTCATCTAACAAAAATATAACTCTAAATTCAAAATATTCCTTTTATAGACTTAGTACTACAAATGGAGATACTTTAGATGGTTGTACAATTTCTGGAACAGGAGACTATGGACAAATAGTTTTTTTATACAATGAAAATTCTAGTCATAGAATTGGAATTGCAGAAGGTGTATTAATAAGTGGTCATAGACTATATATAGTACAACAGACTGGTGTTATGTTAATGTATATTAATGGAGTATGGCATTTAATGCAAAATAAAGAGAACTGGGAATAAAAATATAAATACTATGAAACTAAATATAAAAGAAAGATTAATGATGTTAGAGTTGCTCCCTGAAAAGGGGGCTCTCTTAACTATGACTAATAAGAGAAATATAATTAAGAAAGTAGATTTTAGTTCAGAAGAAATTGAAACTTTTGAAATTAAACAAACAGAAAAAGGTATTACTTGGAAAAATGAAGAGAAACCTAAAGATGTTGATTTTAATAGTGAAGAATTAAAACTACTTAAAGACTCTGTTGATGAATTAGATAAAAATAATTCAATTACAGATGCTATTTTTGATTTATGTGTTAAAATTAAAGAAGCTTAAAATGAGCAATATCAATATAGATATTTTTGATCCTGCTACTATTGCAGAATTAAGAATGAGATTTCAAACATGTCCAAGAAGGATAACTTCAGAAGACTATAAATATCTTATTGATGTTCTATCTAAAATGATTGATACTATAGAAATTGCTGCTGAAGAAATTATAAATAATAAGAATTGTTATTTTGGTATTTCAGCATCTCAAAATATTTCAGATATTCATGTGTTAAATGCTCTATTAGTTAAATCATTACCTAGTACATTTGAAGAAGATATTAATGGTACTGTAGCTAATCCTTTATATGGATATATTTATATTGTAGTTCCTAGTACATTTACATTTGCTATTACAAACAATAATGTAAATGTCAAAAATGAATTTACAAAGATTAGATCAGAGTTAACACCTGATAAAACTACACAATTAGATGTTTATAGAACATCAGAAATTAAATATTTGGATTCTCCAAATCATTTTAACATAGTAATAAGTTAGAAAAATGAGTGATATATTAACTGGTTTTAACATGCAAGGAAATGATCCTATTGATGATAGGATTGTTTCCAAAAGTAATTTGGAGACATTAGAACAATATCTTAATAGAGTACCTGTACAAAAAAGATATTATGGTCTAACATTTTTTGCTTTAGATAAAAATAATGAGTTAAGAAAGTACACTTTTCAAACCAGTTTAATAGAACCTACTATTGATGATAATGAAGAAGAAATTGAAAGAATTGATAAAGAACTACAAGAACATGTAAGTAATAAAGCAATTCATAAAACAAGTGAAGAAATCAGATCTGAAATAGTAGATGCAGATATTCCTGATACAATAGCTAGAGTTCAATGGACTTTAGATCAAATTAACACAGCAGTTATTAATCTTATTGGGGGAGCATCTGATGAATACAATACTTTAAAAAGAATTCAAACAAAAATTAAAGAGCTTAGAGCTGAAATGGAATCTCAATTATATGGAGATGATGGAGGCACAGTTTTAAAAACCTTAGAACAAGCTCTTAAATTTTTAAATCAGTATAAAGATTTTATTGTAGATATTCCAGATAATTTTGTTAGTAAACAAGATATAGTGGACAATTTAACTACTGATGATCCTACTAAAGTATTGTCTGCTAAACAAGGAAAAATATTAAGTGATACTCTAACTAATTATTTTGAATCAGCTATGCAATCTATCAGAACTGAAACTGATAGAGCTATTAATGCTGAAAATAGAATAGAAGCTAAGCTAGATAAAGAAATAGAAAGATCTACTAATGAAGATATTAGAATAGATAATAAACTAGACTCTGAAATAAATAGATCCACAGCAGAAGATGATAGATTAGATAAAAAGATAGATGCAGAAACAACTAGAGCAACTACAGCTGAATCTAATTTAAATACTAAAATTGAAACTGAAACTGATAGAGCTGAAGGAGAAGAATCTAGAATTGAAACAAAGTTAGATAATGAAATTGCTAGATCTACAAATAAAGATACTGAACATGATAATAGACTTCAAGCATTAGAAGGACAAACTCATGAACAGAATACTGATTTAGGAACAACTAATTCAACATTTCAATTAAAATATAATACTGGTAATAAGATTAAACATGAAAGTGATGCTATTTCTGTTAGAAATGCAGCTGATACTGATTATGTTAATTTTATTGCTAAGAATGCAACATTTAAAGGAGATCTTTTAGTAGAAGGTCAATCTTTTATTACAGAAGCAGAAACTGTAGAAATAAAAGATAATTTACTTTTATTAAACAAAGGTGAAGTAGGATCTGGAGTTACTAAAGGAATTGCTGGATTAGAGATAGATAGAGGAACAGAACCTAACTATTTTATTATTTTTGATGAGTCTGATAATAGATTTAAAGCAGGAGTTGAAGGAGATCTTTGGAACCTAGCTTTAAGAGAATCAGATGATAATATGTTAAATGGATATTTTATTAGTTGGAATAGTAAAGATAAAATATTATCCACAACTAATATTGTGAAGGAATCTACTCCTTTATTATTTGGAAGAACTGATTATAAGCAATATTCAGGAAATAGAACAGATCCAGGTGGTAATTATAGTTCTTATGCTTTTATAAGTGAAGCAGAAGGTAATCATTTATATAATTTTAGTGGAAGTAGTAACTGGAATATAGATACAGATAAAATTAATTTTAGATTTTGGAAACCATTACTAGGAACTACATTTAAAAGAGCATCTGATAATTCAGAAGTATTATATCATGCAGATATAGTTAATAATTTAACATCTGGTGGAACAAATAAAGTATTATCTGCAGAACAAGGTAAATTATTACAAAATTCTATTACTAGTATACAAGGTTCTTATTTACCACTTTCTGGTGGTACAATGACTGGATCCATCATTTTTCCCAATCGAAAGGGTATTTTTGGAAGGTTGACTGATGGAACTGGTAATATCAAAATAGCAGTAGTTAATGCTAATAATAATGTTGAAATTGGAAATTCAAATACTCCATTAATGTTAGTATCCAATGCCACTGATTTAACACATTATAGAGATAATAATACTTATAAAATATGGGATAAATTCAACCTCTCAGATCCAGCCACATTATCTGGTAATAATACATTTACTGGCAATAATACATTCCAAGCAGGGAAATTTAATGTGGGTCCTTTTGAAGTTACAAGCAGTGGAAGTTTGTTGTCAAATATAAGTTCACCAGCAGGAAGTTCATGGAGCAGAAGTCTTGTATTTAGGGCTAATAATGATATCCCTTCTAGCCTTGTATTTGGAGGATACAATTCAGTTGATGATACCAGTATTGGATATGTTTATATAGGTATAGGAGATATTAATTACCAGACAGCACAATATAAATTTTATACAGCTAAATTAGCTGTACCTACAGCATGGTCTTTAACAGATGGAATTAATGATGCAATTACACTTACAAATTCTTCAACCACATTTGGCAGAAAATCTACACCTCTTAGACTTAGAGGGGACAATACTAATCTTATTCATATTAAAAATTCAACTGGATATATTATCTGGGATGAAAGTAATTTACCTAATCCAGCAACATCTACTGATTTAGCTAATTACTTGCCACTTATTGGAGGTACCTTAACTGGACAACTTACAATAAAACAAAGTATAGATATTAAATTGAGATTACAGTCTACTGATGCTGATAATCATTGTATTATACAAGCTATAAATTCACAAGCCTCTCAGTTAGGGGTATTTGGATATGCAGGAGATAAGTGGGCTATTGGACATAATGGAACTTATTATGAAATCTGGGATAAATATAACCTAACTAATCCAGTAACATATACTACAAATACATATAATCATGCAACATTAACAAATAAAGATGGACAGTATTTTACTTATATTAAAGCAGGAACTAATGGGTTATTGCCTCATTCTAAAGCTACATTAGTTAGTGGAGGATCAGGTTCCCTTGGGACTTCAGATCAGAGTTTTAATGCTGCATATATAAACAACTTACATACAAATAAAGTAACTTTTGGAGATGCTGGTCCATATATAACTGGTAGTACATCTGCTACACAGTTTTTAAATGCAGAAGGAGGTCCTCAAAAAGTAGCTACTGGAGGATTATATGTAGGGGTAAGTTATGCTAGTGATGCTCTCAATTTAGTACCTACTAATGGGATATATTCTACAGGAGTTATTAAATCAGCTGCTGGATTTACTAGTAATTTTAGACAGACAAATCTAAACTTAGCAAAAACTGGCAATGATGTTTTATATATATCATCATTTGTAGGAGATTCAACAGGTTCTCCAGGAATTGATTCTAATACAGGTAGGACCATTAATGATGGAATGTTTTTAACTTATTTCTGGCAAAATGATCATGCTTTTCAATTGGCTGCAGATATTGATGGTACAGGAATAGCTTATAGACATTATATACCTTCTACAGGAAATAGTACTACTGGTTGGAAATTTTTAGCTGATACTAGTTGGGTTGTATCAAAGATTAATAGTAGTACAAGTAATTATCTTCCATTAACAGGTGGGACATTATCAGGCAATTTAACTATAAATACAGTTGGAAGCACAACTCTTGTAATTAATAATAATGACACTAATGGATCTGAAACTTTTATGAGAGTTCTTAGAAAGGGAACTGCTTCAGCTGCAATAGGATTCAGGGATAGTCTAGGTGCTTATATATATAATTATAATTCTAACAAATATTTATTTATAGATAATGATGGATATGCTAGAGTTGGTACAACTTCTGGCAGTACTAGATTAGCTTTAATTACAGATATTCCTACTGTTTCTGGATATTTACCTTTGTCTGGAGGAACATTAACTGGCACTTTAAAGATAAATAGTGGTGGATCTGAACCTCTTGTAATAAATAACTCAGCATCAGCAGGTGAAGCTTATGTAGTTACAAAAACCCAAGGAACAACTAGAGGTGTTATGGGGTGGAATTCAAGTTTAGGAATGTTTTTACAAGATAGTAGAGGATACACTTTCTCTATGAAAGCTGATGGTGTTTATTTTGGAGCATCTAGTTCTACATTAACAAAACTTCCTACCTCCACTGACCTTTCTGGATATCTTCCATTAGCTGGAGGAACATTAACAGGTGCTCTGACTATGAGTAGTAGGAGACATGGTGTTGTCATTGATGTAATTGGAGGAGCTGGAAATACCTGGGATGAAGGTGTTGGAGCATTAAGTGTTCAAGTACCTAATGATGCTGGCCAAACTCCTTTATTATTAGCCAGAAGATCTGGTGCAGCTATAGATACTACCACTGCAGCTGAAAGACTACTTAGTATGGAATTACTAGATGATGGACATTCTTTTATAATTGGTATGTCTGGATCTAAAGCTTTACAGTTAGATTGGACTTCTGGTAAAGCAGGAACAGGTAAATTATTTGGTAAGACTATAGCAACAACAGATAAAATACCATCTATACCAAGTATCTCTATATCTAATAGTGGTACTGGTAATGCTGTTACATCTATAACAGCTAATGGCCATACATTAACTGTTACTAAAGGAGCTACATATCTAACATCACATCAAACTATATATAATTTAACATTCCAAGCTGGAACTTTTTCTGCTAAAACATTTGATCCTAATGGTGCTGCAGCAACAGTTAATATACCAACAAATACTAGTCATTTGACTAATGATAGTGGATTTATTACTAGTTCTGCATTAAATGGTTACGCTACACAGAGTTGGGTTAATGGTCAATTTGCTCCATTATCAAGGTTTAATACTAGTACAGGATATACTACTATAAAAGTTACTGGACAAGAATTTAACTTTGATTCTGCTAATCCTGAAATATTTATGAATTATAGAACTCTATCAGGTTCTACTGCTGTTACAAAAATTACTTGGAAAGGAGGTTCCAATTCAACATTATGTGAAGGAAGATGGGGTAATCTATATATGAATGATAATTTGGTAGCAACTCAAACATGGGCATCAGGACAATTCCCTACTAAAACAGGAACAGGTGCTAGTGGAACTTGGGGTATTAGTATTACTGGTAATGCTGCCACTGCAACAAATGCAACTCAATTAGGAGGTACAGCAGCCAGTTCTTATGTAAAAGCTAATGATAATATTAGTAGATTAACTAATGATAGTGGTTATACTACACAAGAATGGGTAAATGGACAAGGATTTCTAACTTCAGATAGTATATTAGATAAATTTGTACCAACTACAGGAGGATATATAAGAAATAGTGACCAAGTTTTATTTAGACTACAAAGAACAGGAGTTTCTACAGGTACTAGCAGGACTATAGAGATGTACTTTGATGATTCTAATACTGATGGAACAAGTACAACTCCTAGAGGATCAATAGGATATAGTTCTGAAGTAGGAATGTTTTTATATTCAGCTAAATCAAAAAAATTTTTAGCAATAGAAAATACTGGAAGACCTTTCTATGGAACTCCTGAAAATAGATATTATTTATTAGGCTCTAATACACAATATCATAATTTAGATGGATATCAAAGAATTGGAGATATAATGATACAATGGGGATATTTCACAGTTCAAGGAAATTCAACAAGAGCAGTAAATTTTCCAGTTTCATTTACTAATACTGTCTGGTCAGTGACTGGATCCTGGGATAATACTACTACTGGTAATCAAGAAAACTGGGGATTTACTGACTATACAAGTTCTGGATTTACAATAATTAATGGAGATGGAAGTAGTAGAGTTTTTCATTATATAGCAATAGGACCTTTTACTAGAAGTTAGGATCAATTAAAATAAAATTTAAGTGATGGTAATATATAATACAAAAGAAGAAGCTAAGGCAGTTCTAAGAAATAAAGAATTGCCTTTTGGAGCTTCTATAATTTTAAATACTAAAGATGGAGATTTATTAGGTGTTCAAGGTAAATCTAAAATGAAATTTTTAGATATGAACACTTTACCTCCTACAGATGGAAAATCTAATCAAGTTCTTAAACTAGATGAAAATGGTAATGTAGTTTGGGCTAATGATGATATGAGAGATATTGTAGATGATCTTACTAGTACAGATACAGATAAAGCTCTTAGTGCTAATATGGGTAAATATTTACAAGATAATAAATTAGATAATGCATTAATAGAAAAAAAATCTTTTATTATCAGTCATGTATTAGAAACTAAAGATAATGCTTTAAATATTACTTCAGGATATATTACTTATAATAAAACTAGTAATAGTTTTTCTTCTAAAAGTATTAGCACTGCCTTTCCTGTTGCTTCTAGTGACACTACAGGAGTTATGAGTGTTGATCATTACAATTTATTATCTTGTATTGTAACTAATGCAAGTACTGTAGATAATGGTTTACTTCATAATTTAGCATCTTTCTCTTATTCAGACACTTATGTTAGGCATAATGTTTCTGTAATTTATAAACAAACTAATAATACTTGGAGAACTGTAGGCAAATATCATACTATTAATGCAGCAACTACAACTACTGCAGGAGTAATGACAGCTGCAGATAAAGTTAAACTAGAAAATACTATTAGTGCTACTACTAAAGCCACTCCTGATACTTTAGGTTTAGTTAAACAAGCAGCTGATTTAACTGATCTACAAACTGATACTGATCTAGAAGGTGTTAAAGCTCAATTTAATCAATTATTGGCTAATTTAAGAGCTGCTGGTATAATGTATCAAACTCCACAACCATAAGATTATGAGTAAAGTATTTTACAATAGTAAACTAGCTAAAACAATCTTATTTAAAGTATATAATACAATTATGTTATTTGGCTACATATTTACAAAGAAAGAAAGTTTAATGCCTTCATCTTTAAGACATGAATTAATTCATTGTGAACAATATAAAGAGTGTATTATAGCTTTCTTAATTCCATTTGCTATATTATGTATATTCTATAGTTGGTGGTGGTTGCCTATCTATTTTTTAATGTATTATATTATATATGGAGTAGAATATTTAATATCTTTAATATATAATATATTTAAAACATTAATCAAAAAAGAAAAATTTGATATATCAAAAATTAATCATAAAGCTTATAAAGCATCTGCCTTTGAGATAGAAGCATATGAAAATGAAGAAATAGAGGACTATTTAGATCATAGAAAAGGCTTTGCTTTTATAAAATATTATGGAAAGCTATAAAGAATAGCTATAGTAAATTGTATAGTTTTTAAAAATTTTGAATATTTCTCATCTAAACATAGTATCTTTGTATTGGAATTAATTGGCCAATATTCCAATATAAACTAACTAACTAACAACTTAAATTTTAAAACAATGGCAAGAAGTTTAGATGATGCTGCTTCTAAGGGAGTAGCTGGTGCAGGTCTTGGATTAGGTATAGCAGGTACAGCTCTAGGTTTATGGGCATTAGTAAAAAATGGTGGTAATCTTTTAGGTGGTATTGGTGGTGGAGAAACCATTATAGCTAATAACACTTTAGGATATGGTGCTGCTGGTGTAAGTGGATTTGGATATACTCCTTCTGAAGTATACATGTCTGCTAAACAATGTGAAGATAATGTTTTATTGACTAGAGCAATCTATGACACTAGAATCAAAGATTTGCAAGAGAAAACTGGTATTTATAATTATTTCAATGACAAGTTCTGTCAAGTTGAAAAACAGATTGCTGCTTTAGAGCAAGCTAAACCTTATGAGCAAAAGATTTTGGAATTGCAGTTCCAATTGGCTCAAAATCATTCAGATAGATATACTGATAAGAAAACTTGTGGTGTAATCTATGGAGTAAATGTATTGCCTGAGACTCCAGTAGTAACAGGTTATGAAGGAGCTAATGGTCCTTGGGGATCATGTGGTTGCCCTAGAGTAGCTGCTTCTTCTAGTACTCCTACTGCATAATTAATTGGGGAGATTAAGTTCTCCCCTTTTTAATCTTATATTACTATGAAAAATATTGCAGAACAGTTAGCAGAACAAGCTCAATTAGCACAAGAAAAGTTAGGACAATTAACTAATAATAATATTCAGAAATTGCCTAAATCAGTATCTGAAGAAATCTTAGTAGAATTATCTAGTGTTTCTGAATCAGATATGTTGACTATGAATTCAATATCTGAATTTATAGAAGCTAATAATCTTTATAATCAGCATTTTCAATTGTTTCTTCTTAATAAATTTAAAGAAGAATTTAGTTCTACTAGAGAAGGTAGATTAATTTCTGAAAATTTATTGAAGGTAATTAAAGATTGTAAATCTAAAGCAGTTGAAATTAATAAACAAAAATTAGAAGATTTAGAAGAGTATAAGAAACATCAATTTGAATTTGAACAATGGTTAAAAGAAAGGAATAAATTATGATATCAGATGTAGAAATTTTTAAACAAATAGCTCCTAGATGGATTAAAAATATTATAGTTCAACTAACAGGAAACAATTTTGGTACTAAACTAATGCTTCCTATAGTAGATGAAATAGTTGAAAATAAAATAGGTTCTTTTATTAGTTTACTAGCAGATGCAGAAGGTAATCTACATCTTGATAGGTTATTAGATAAATATCTCAAATTAATTGATGAGACTGGAGGATTTAAATTTAAACTTGGAGATCTTCCTAATGTTCCTAAAGGTTTAGCTAATTTGATTAGTAATAAAACATATGAGATTGAAAGATCTGATCTAGAATCTCTAAAAACCTTATTTAATAATGCTAAAAATGAACAAGTTAAAACAGATCAGTTATGAGACATTTGATGAGTAAACTATTTGGAACCTCTGGATATGATTCAGATATGTTTAGTGATCAATTCAAACAAGACTTTGAGAACAAAGGCTTTAAGAATATGAGAAACTATAATGATGATATGAATATGTCTAGAAGATATTCTAATAAACCATTTGAGCAAGAGACTATGCATAATAGATTTTCTGAGAAAAGTGGTAAAGAAAAAGAATATTGTGATATTAAAATGATGGAACATGTTAAAGAACATGGATATCATTTAGATAAAGAAATGCTTGAATGTGGTCTGCTTCTATTAGATTTTGAAGATGATGAGCCTTGGTCAGTTGAAGAAACTGAAAGAGCTAGGAAAAATAATAATCTACATTTTACTGGAGAATTCTCTTCTGTAAACAAGTATGATTTTAATTTTATTATGAATAAGAAGAAAGCTAAAGAAAAATATGAGGGTAAGTCTATTAATGAACTTGCTTATAATACATATAAATCTTTAACTGATGATTCTTTTCCATATCCTGAAGCTAAGGCATATTTCATTTTCTTGACATATCTATATGGAACTATGGCAGAAAAACATAAACTATTCAGGTAATTGTTCTTGGATTTTGTTTAATGAGCCCTCTATCTTAATTGATAGGGGGCATTTTTTGTTTTATATAAATTTTTAAGTTATGAAGTTAGTTTTAAAAAGAATAAATAATCAAGATAACTATTGTGAAGGTAAATTATATATTGATGGCATTTATCAATGTGATGTAATTGAAGATACTGATAGGGGTTTAACTAATGAAATGTCTATTACAGAAATTCAATCTAAAAAAGTATATGGAGAAACTGCTATTCCTAAAGGAACTTATCAAATTACTTTAGATGTAGTAAGTCCTAAATTTAAAGATAGGTCTTGGGCTACTTTCTGTGAAGGTAAACTTCCTAGACTATTAGATGTTCCTGGATTTGAGGGTGTTTTAATACATGTAGGAAATGAAGCATCAAATTCCCTTGGCTGCCTTCTAGTAGGACAAAAAACTAAAGATGGTTGGGTTTCTAACAGCACTCAGACTTTTAAAGATCTCTATTATAAGCTTAAACAGGCTACAGATCAAATAACCATAACAATAGAATAATATGAATATAAAATGGAAATTATACTTAGGAGTATTTATAGTACTCTTAGGTTTAATATGTACTATTAGTTTTCAAGCTAAATATATTAAAAAACAGAAAGCTAATATAGAAAGATTATCTCATAATCAAGAAGCTCTCACTACAGAAATAGTTAATTTTAAAACTAAAGATTCTCTTAATGCAGCCACTATAAAATCTTTAATAGTAACCACCAATGAATTTAAACATATTAATGATGATTCTAAAAAACAAATAGAGGCTCTAAATATTAAATATAAGAGACTTTTAAAAGTTAATCAAACAATCACTCAAGAGAATCAAAATCTCCTCTTAAATAAGGTTATAGATACCTTATATCTTAAAGACACAATCATAAAAACAATAAAAGCAACATATAGATCTCCATATCTAGATTTAGATGTTATAGATTTAGGTAAACAATATAAAATAGAATATCAATCTAGAGATACTATAGATCAGATATTAGAAAATATTCCTAAGAAATTCTTATTTATAAAATATGGAACAAAAGGATTCAAAACAACATATGTAAATAGAAATCCTAATGCTAAAATTACAGGAGCAACAGATTATATATTTAAAAACAAAGTTTGGAAAAAGCTATAAAATGTTGTATCTTTGTAAATTAATTTAAATAAAATAAAATGAGGACAAGAGAACTAATATTTAGAGTATTACAATTCTTATCTATTAATTCAGATGATTCTATTCAGGACTTTTCTGAAGAATATATTTATAATGTTTTAATAGATAAAAGAGCTTTTCTTCTAAAGCAACATTACAAAGATGCTAGAAAGTCTGTACCTAGATCTTGTTATCAAACATTGAATGTTCCTTTAGAAAAAATTAGAGTAGTTCCTGATCTAAAATATTCAGAAGTATTATTAAGATCAGTGGATAAAATACCTGAAATGGTAGATTTTGCACAAGAAGCAGGAGTAGCTACTACTATTATAATGAGTACAGATTATACAGCAATTCCTTTTAATTTAGTTACATTTGAAAGATTGCCTTCTGTAGGTTCAAATAGATGGACAAAAGATCTATTATATGTAGCATTAGGAAATGAGAGATTATATTTAAAATCTTTTAATTCATCTTTTACTAATCTAACTAAAGTCTTAATATTTGGAGTTTTTTCTGATCCTTCTCAAGTGTATTATGCTAATGGAAATGAAGGAGATTATTATGAAGAAGAATTTCCTATTAATAATTCTATGGTAGATCCTATTATTAAATTAACACTAGAAGAACTTACTAGAATTCAAAGACCTAAAGATGTTGTTAATGATGGAGAAGGAATTGAGGATCAAAGATCTAGAGTATAATTATGAGTGAACAAAGAGAGCATAAATTTAAAAATTCATATAGTTGTAAAGACTATTGGAGATATTATTGTAAAAATTGTAAACAAATTCCTTATGAGAAATATAAAGAGATATTAGATTTTATCATGGAACAATATTCTCTTCTTATTTCTGAGAAAGCTATGGATATAAAATTTCCTTATAGATTAGGACAAATTAGAATTAGAAAACATTTTAAAAGTCCTAAATTTGAAGATGGAGAACTAATTAATAATCTTCCTATTAATTATAAAGCTACTAAAGAATTATGGGAATCTGATCCAGAAGCTAAAAAAAATAGACAAGTAATATATCTTTTAAATCAACATTCTGATGGTTACATGTATCAAATTAGATATACTGTTTCAGATATTGCTAATAGATATGATAAACTAAGATTCTTAAAATATAAACCAGCTAGAATAATGTCTAGACAATTTTCTAAAAACATTAGAGAGCATAAAATAGATGCATTAGAACAAGAAAAATATGAGATATGTAAAATTGATTGAACTGTTAGATAGACTTAAAAGTAATAATATAATGGCTGATTTAAATTATGAAGCAGTAGTAATTTATGTTACTGATTTCTTTCAGATATTAAACTCTCCAAAATTACTTAGAGATTATAAAACAGATTCAGATATAGAGATAAAAGATTACATGGGTAAGTTACCTTGTAATTTTGTTAAAGAAGTACAATTAAGAATGAGGCATCATAATAATGATAAAGCTTTCATTCCAATGAGAAGATCTACAGATACATTCCATCCTACAGGGAAACAATATTGTTATCAAGAAGGTCCATCTGATTTAACTTATACAATCAATAATGGAATGATTTATACTTCCTTTAGAAATGGATTTGTTGAAATGGCATATAGAGGTATAGTAGTAGATGAGGATGGAATGCCTATGGTTCCTGAAAACTTTGCTATTATGAGAGCTTTAATTGATTATATTAAAGTTCAATATTATACTATACTAGTAGAAAATATGAGAATGCCTTATCAAGTACTTCAAATGGTAGAACAAAGATATGCTTGGTCTATTGGTAGAGCTAGTACTCAATTACATCAAATGTCATTAGATGAAGCAGAAAACTTTACAAATATAGTTAATAGACTTATTCCTGATTTAAAACAACATGATAAATATTATGCATCATTAGGAAGTAAGGAATATTTAAGAACACAATAATATGGGAATACCTAAGATTGAAAAACATTTGATTAAGGGAATTAATCAAGATATCTCAAAATCTAAGTTTAGCAATGAATATGCTTATGAGATAAGAAATGCCAGACTATTAGCTACAGACAGTCAAACTACTTTTGCTGTAACTAATGAGAAAGGTAATAAAGAATATATTGTAACAGATGACAAAGGAAATACTTTAGCAATTAAAGGAATCATATTAGGACATTGTGAAGTTAAAAATTATATAGTATTATTTACACATCAAGAAAATCCTGCTATTGATAGAATTTATAGAATAGATACAGAAACTAATCAAATGATTACTATCTTAGAAGGAAATATGAATTTTAATATTCAACATAAGATAGAAACCATAGGATGGTATGAATCTGATTCTATTATAAAAGTATATTGGATAGATGGTTTAAATCAACCTAGATATGTAAATATAGCAGATGGAGCTGAGAATGATATTAGTGTTATAGATTTTGTTCCTGAAATTGGCTATGGTAATATTGAAGTTAGCCAAACTACTGGAGGTTTATTTAAAGCAGGAATGATTCAATATGGATATAATCTATATAGAAAATATGGAGCTCAATCTAAACTTAGTGGCCTAAGTGAATTATATGCTATTACTAGTACAGGTAAGGGATATGAAAAAGACACTAGTGTTCCTGTAGCTTTTGATATAACAATAGGAGGAATTCCTAAACAAGGATTTTCTAATATAAAATTATATAGAATACATAGAACTGAATATAATAGTCTTCCTAAGATTAGTCTTATCTATGATGGTAAATTAGAAGATGAATATATCAAAGATGGAAATACTAAAATTCCTACAGGAAATCTAACATTAAATTATAAAGATAATGGTTTAGTATCACTAGAAGATGTGTCATTAGAACAATTAACTTTTTTAGGATCAGATTTTTTAATTCCTAATTGTATTGCTCAACATTCAAATAGATTAATATTTGCTAATTATAAAGAAGAACATAATAATCTACAAGATTTAATAGATCCTAATGGTAAATATAATTTTCAAGGAGCAGAAGAACTAGATTTTGATAAAACTAGTAGAACTTATAAAAGTAGTGATAATGATTTAATCAATGCCAGTCCAAACTTTATTAAATATAGTATAGGGGCTGAAACTCAAATTATAGATACTTATACAATATTACCTGCTGAACAACAAAATTTCACTCAAGATGTTAATAGCACTTCAGTTGCTGCTAATGAAACATGGAAAGGTAATATACAATCTAGTTTAAAATATAATCCATATCAAAATGATCAAAAAGGAAAAATTAAAACTTCTTTTAAAAGAGGGGAAACTTATAGATTTGGAATACAATTTTGTGATAAATATGGACAATGGTTAGAAGTAATATATCTAAAAGATGTTTATATACCTAGAGGAATAAATAATATCAAATCTAATCCTAGAGGTGGATTAGAATCTTATACAGAAGCTCCTTTTAATGAAATTGAAAATGGATTAAATGTTAACATATCTGCTAATTATTCTAGAGTAACTTTTACAATTCCCATAAGTTTATGTAAGATACTAGTACAAGACTTTGGAATAGTTAGAGCTAGAATAGTTAGAGTTAAAAGAGATACTTCAAATTCTAGTATATTGTCTCAGGGTATATTAACTCCCACCATCTTTCAAAGAACTCAAAGAGACACTGGTTTTTGGGCTATGCCTGATTATTTAACTAGAAATATGGGAATTAATAGTCCTGATAAAAAGACAGTAGCTACTTCTAGTAAAATGCCTACACATGCAATATTTCCAGCTAAAGGAGTATTTCAGCCTTTATGTGGAAAAGCAGATTTAACAGTTGGAGTATTAGGTAGTCCTGATAGTTATGTATATGATAATATAGAATTTGATGCAAAAGATTCAACTTTTTATAATCCTGTAAGTATTATAGCAGATACTACTGATTCTAACTATTGTGTTTATGGAGATAGTAGTATTGTAAATATGTGGTCTCCTGAAATATCTTTTCCAGATCAACCAAAATTAGATTTAAACTCTTGTGAAATTAAATTAGTTGGAATAACAACTAATAGGTGGACATTATCATCTTCCACAACATTAGACACTACTAATAATAAAAATGTAACTGTTAGTGCTAGTATTCCAGGATATGAAGATAGAATTTTAACTTATCTTAGACCTGGCTATCTTAGTAATGGAGAAGGATTGATTTTTACTTATGATAGTCCTACTAATAATCATAAAATTTCTTATTTTAGAGCTTATTATGGATTTGATCCTATTAAAAAAGATTCTTCAGATAAATATACTTTATTGAGAACTGATAGTGAAAAACAGTATGGAGGAGCTAATAATGGCACTGTTGATTTATTTATGAAGAATATAGGTAAATCTATAAAATATAATTCAGATATAGATCTTCATTATACTGATAGAGATGCTGCTAAAACTTTAACATATCATGGTAAAACATCTCAACATATAGTTTTTCCTGCTGTGGCAGAATTACCTGAATATGATAATGTTCAACCTTATTATCATTTCCAAAGTAATACAGATAAAGCAATAGATGATGTATTTACAGCCTATAATGATATTAAGTATGCTCCTATTTCTGATATAGAGCATGGAGAAAAAGGAACTTATAATTGGACTACTAAAGAATTTCCTATAATAGAACTTAGTAGAAAGATAACTGGAGAATCTGGACAATATGGAGAAACAGATAATAACAATAATCTATATATAGTATGTAGTAAAGAAGTTCCTATAGAATATTCTAGTACTATACAGAAACCTATTGATATTATTGCAGATCAAGGAGATATTTATCTACAAAGATTTAATCTTTTAAAATCATATATTACAGACACACAAGCTACAAATGGAGTTGCAGAAGTGTTATCATTTATGGTAGAATCTACTATAGACTTAGATAGAAGAATAGATAACTCAGATAAATTAACTGATATTAAATATACACAACCTGAACAATATTATAAATTTAATGAAGTGTATAACCAGTTAAATGATTTGTTCACTTATTCTCAAATACCTTCAGATGTAGATGTACAAACTAACTTTCCTAATAAGATAATTGCTAGTAGTACTAAAACATTAGGATCTAAAATAGACAATGCTACTAATATTCTTCAAAATGAATTTATAGATCTTGATGGTCAATATGGTGAAATTAGAAAATTACAAGAATTTAACAGTTTCATGTATGGATTTCAAGATACTGCTGTAAGTTATCTTATTATTAATCCTAGAGTTCAATTAACTCCTTCAGATGGAGTGCCTATTGAATTAGGAACTGGACAATTCTTATCTGATAAAAGATATATTACTACTAAATCTGGAACTACTAATAAATGGGGTATATGTTCTTCTAATACTGGAATCTATTATATAGATGATACCAATAGTTCTATTAACAAGATTACAGGAGAAGGAATGCAAGATATCTCCACTAATTATGGGTTCCACTCATATATGTCTAATATAGATTTATCTCAAGATTTTAATTCTTTCTTCCATAATAATAATGATGAAATATATTTTAATTTTAAAGATACAGAGTCATTAATATTTAGTGAAGCTGCTAATGCTTTTACTGAATTTATGGATATTACACCAAATATATTTATTAATTATAAAGATACTTTTTTAACAGATCATATAGTAAATAATATAGAACATTTATATCTTCAATTTGAAGGAGACTATAATAGTTTCTATGGAGATTTAAAAGATAGTTCTATTACTATTATATCTAATGAGAATTATGATTTAGATAAAACATATGATAATATAGAATTTAGATCTGAATGTTATTCTTTAGAAAATAATAAGTGGGATAAAGATGTATATAATGAAACATATAACTATATACATTCTTGGAATGAAAGACAAAATTCAGAAGAAGTCCCTTTAATATTTGGTAATAATTTAAGAGAAAGATTTAGAATATGGAGAACACCTATTCCTAGGCATTCAAAATCTTTAATTAGAATGAGAAATGGGTGGCAGTTTATTAAACTAGGATTAAAGAATGATAATAATAGGAAAATTATACTACATGATATTAATGTTAAATATTCTATATAATGCCAGATAAATACACAAAAAGTAAGATTAAAAATGACCAAGATGCTAAAAGAATATTAAATAGAGCTTTATTTGCAATTCATAATAATGATAAAGACATTTCAAAAAGAGGTGCAGGTCTTTATATTCAAGGATATAATAATCCTAAAAATGTATTAGGATTATCTGGAAGACCTGAAATACACACTATAGATTCTCTTTATCAAACTGATTCTATTGGAAATGCTCAAAAGATCTTACAATATATGCATGATAAAAAATTAGGAGCACCTAATACATCTATTATACATCCAGAATATTTATTAGATGAAGGTGTTACTAATAGAATGAGAGAGTTTTATAATGTGGGCAAAAATTTAGGATTAAATGAAAATGTTATTTCTGCATTGATGGCTTTAAGTTATGGAGAAACTTTATATAATAATGATCTGAATAATTTATTTTCTTACAAGAAAACTCAAATGCCAACTATAAAAGGAGATGATAGAATTATTAATTATGGATTATTTTCTTTAGAAAATCTTAAAAAAGCAACTCCAGAAGAGAAAAAAACCACAGGAAAAAATTATATAGAAAATCCTAATATGCCATATGGTAAATATAAAACATATTTAAAAGAAAATAAACTTAAAGATAGTATAGAATCTCAAATAAATTATTATATTAATCAATACCTACCAAGTAAAGACAAATCTTTTAAGATAGAAGATCTAAATAATAAAGATATTAATAGTGTTGTAGAATATTTGTTTAAGATGCAAGGAACTAAATTTGATCCTAAACAAACTACTACTATGAAGAAAAGAGCAGAATTTTTTAGAAATAGTAAATTTGAAAATGGTGGAAATCTTGATTATAAAGAAAATGAAATTTATGATCTTGATGAAGTTGAAATAAAAAAACTCTTAAAAAATGGATATGAACTTGAATTCTTATAAAAAGAGAAAAAGAACTAAGTTTGAACAATATAATCTTGAAGGAAATTTAATTTGTTATAAATGTAATGAATATAAACCAGAAACAGAATTTGATATAAATCCTAATAGATGGTTTAGAAATAATAGAGATTATAGATGTAAAGAGTGTAAAAAACAACAAAGACTAAAAAGATTAATAACAAATAGAGGAAAACAAGATTTAGACAGACTTCTCTTAGAGAGATATTTAGGAGCAAAAGATAGAGCAAAAAATAAAAATTTAGATTTTAATTTAACTTTAGATTTTTTAAAGTATCTTTGGAATAAACAATGTGGTAAATGTGCTCTTTCCAATATTGATATGACAAGTGTTTTCTTTTCTGGAAGAGTTCCTACAAATGTTTCTATAGATAGAATAGATTCTAATAAAGGTTATATTATGGATAATATCCAATTAGTATGTATGGCTTGTAATCAAATGAAAAATGATTTAACAAAAGAAGAGCTGTATAAATTTTGTAAAAATATAGTAGAAACTTATGAAAGTAAGAATAAAGAAAATTCCTAAAAACAATATTTTAGCAGAAGGAGGAGGTTTAAGTAGATCTAAAGATTATGGATCTTCTAAGAAACCTTATCCTAAAGTTAAAAGTTCTGACTTTGCAGGAAAACATAGAAGTTATCCTATTCCAACTAAAGCAGATGCTAGAGATGCTTTAAGATTGGCAGGATTACATGGTAGAAGTGATATTAAAGCTAAAGTATATAAAAAATATCCTAGCTTAAAACATGCTAATGGAGGAGAATTATTAGGATTAGATTATTATACTAACCAATTAGATGGAGGAGGATTATTAAATTCTCCTATGGTGTCTAGATCTATTATTAATCCCAATTTAACAGCTCAATCTCCAGAACCTGTTATGACATTAACTCAACAAAAAGTTAATCCTATTATACCTAAACAAGGAATTAATTTAAGTGGTATTGATCCTTTAAGTACTGTATCTGATGTAGCTACATTATTTTCTTCTCCAGATATAACATCTCAAGGAGAAAATCAACAAGCTAATGTAGATGAGGAAAATAATTTTGATCCTACATATATAGATGTTTCTCAAGTTAAAAAAGATTTTAATACTAAGCAAGCTATAGGAAGTTCTGTAGGAGCAGGTGCAGGATTAGGAGCAACTGTTGGATCTATTGTTCCAGGTATAGGAACTGTAGTAGGTGGTGCTGTTGGAGCTGTAGGTGGTGCTATAGCTGGAGGTATTAAGTCTATATTTGGAAAGAAAAAAGCTAAAAGAAAAGAAAAAAGAGCTAAGAATAAAGCTAGAGGATTAAATACTATGACTACATTAGAAAGTTATATGGGAAAAGCATATGGCTTTGCTGATGGTGGAAATATTAATAATTTAATGGGCAGAAAATATTTTGCAGAAGGTGGTTTAACTTCTTTTAATACTGGAGGTAGTCATGAAGAATCTCCTATAGGTGGAATACCACAAGGTATAGGCGATAATGGAAATGTAAACCTAGTTGAAGAAGGAGAAACTAGATATCAAGATTATATCTTTTCAGATAGATTAACTTTAGATGAAGATATAGTCAAAGAATTAAATCTTCCTTCTAATCTAATAGGAAAAACATTTGCTGAAGCTAGTGAAATATTAGCTAAAGATATAGAAGAACATCCTAATGATCCTATTAGTAAAAGAGGATTTGAAGAAATGATGGTTAGATTACAAGCAGCAAATAATATGAAAAAAGATTTAGAAGATTCTAACACATTTGCTGAAGGTGGTAGTTTAAATGGAGAACCTATGGAACCTAGTCCTACTATTAAAGAAGTAGAAGGTGAAAGTGAAAATCTAGGCAATGAATTAAAAGAAGTTACAGATGAACAAGTAAAAAGAATGGCTGCTTCTAATATTAAAGAGGAAAAATTAAAAGGTGGTAGAGCTTCTAAAGAAGTTAGAGAAAATGCTACTGAATTATTTGATCCTTTAGAAATATCTGTAGGTATTAAAGTTGAAATGGAACATACAGACAGTATAGAAGCTGCTAGAGAAATAGCTCTAGATCATCTAACAGAAAATAAAGATTACTATACTAGATTATATCATATAGGATTAATTGATGAGCCTATTACTGAAGAAGAAGAGAATTTTTTAAAAGAAAAATGGACTAGAATAGAGGATGTAGAAGCTTTAGATGAAGAACAAGGTATAGTTGATATGCCTGAAGAAGAAAATGTCTCTAGTGAGCTAGAACAGCCTTTAAATCAAGAAATACCTATAGAACCACAGCAATTTGCAAAAGGTGGAGATTTGTTTGGTCCTAATAGAAATGGAGCTTATTTTAGAAATGGTAGATGGTATTTAAATTCAGATCCTAGATTATCTAATAAAACTAATATTAGAATGGATAATCCTAATAGAGGAAATTATTGGAAAACAGATCCAATATATCCAATTCCACCAGAAAGACAATTGTTTAAAGTTCCTGATATTAAAGGTGGATGGAATGGTATATTGCCTGATAATACTAAACCTTATGGGGATACTTTTAATCCTCCATTTATTAAAGGAGGAGAAGATGAAAAAACTACTGTTGAGCCAATTAAAACTAATACTTCTACAACAAAAAAAACTAGTATTCCTTCTATTGATACTGAAGAAGAATTTGATAGAATGATGGATAGAAAATATAATTTTGGAGATTTAACAGGATTAACAGGTCCAAGATTTGATCCTTATCAATTAGAAGCTGACTTAGAAGGCAATGCTATTGCTCATGAAAATGAAGTTAATTTTAATCCAACTTCTGATTTTGAATTAACTCCAGAACAACTAGCTACATTAAGTCCTAAAGACTATCAAGCTTATAAGAGACATGAAAGAGCTATGAAACTGCAGGGATTAGGTTCATTGCTACAATATGCTCCAGTATTAGGTAATTTAATTGGAGCTGCAACAGTAGGTAAAGCTGAAAAGGTTAATCCTACATATATTACACCAGAACAATTAAATGATTATCTACAATATAATCCTATTGATCCAAATACATATACTAATCCTATATTAAATCAAGCTTCTAATGCTAGAAGATCTTTTGCTGATGCTAGTGGTGGTTCAAGAGCTGCTATATTAGCTGCTAACTTAGGTTTAAATGCTCAAACTCAAAAAGCAATTTCAGATGCTGCATTACAAGCAGAAGCTGTTAATGAACAAAGAAGAGTGCAAGCTAAAGAATTTAATAGAGGAACTAATCAATTTAATGCTTCAGAGAGAGCTAGAGCTAAACAATATAATGCTTCTTCTAAGACAATGACTGATGATATAAATGCTAGAAATAGAGCTGCTAGAAGAACTGCTATTAGAAATTATCTATCTGGAGCTATGCAAGGATTAGGAAGTATAGGTAGAGAAAAAGCTTATAGAAATACTATTAAAACTATGGGTATGGATTATTATTTAGATGCTCTAGGACAAGTGAAATATAAAAAATCATAAAAATTTGGAATAACTTTAATAATTTAGTATCTTTGTGATCTGTTGCATTTAGATTATATATATGTATACAACTAAGTGCAACACTTCACACTAAAATATAAACTATGGCAGTTAACTACTATGATCAATTTCAACCATTGACATATAATCCAATGACTCTGCAAGAAATGCTTATAGGACCACAAATGATGCAACAAAAACATGATCAATATCAAGCTTTATTAGATCAAGAAGGCTTATTTGATGTTCCAGCATTAGAAGTAGATAAACCTGGAGTACAACAATGGATGGATAAATATAAAGAAAATATTAATGATCTATCTGATCAACTATTAAGATCTGGTTATAATAAAGATCTTTCTAGAAGAGCTAGACAGATATTGCAAGAAAAACAACAAGCTATCTCTAGCAGAGGTTATTTAGGAAGAGCAAGTCAAGCTTATCAACAATATTTAAAGAATGTTGAAGATGAAAAAAAGAGATTAGAAAAAGGAGAAATTAATAGAGATCAATATGAAAGAGGATTAGCATTTGCTTTACAAAGATATAATCAATCTGGTGGAGCAGGTTCTAATGCAACATATTCTCCATGGTATTCTACTAGAGCTGTAGATTTACAAGAGCTTGTTAGTAAATATGGAAAAGAAATTACTCCTCAAACTATTGCTAGAGATTTAGGATATAAATATGATCCTTCAACAGGTATTATAACAGATTCTTCTAATAAGACTGTTACTCTATCTCCAGAAAGAATTAAAAATACTATAATTAGTAGAATAATGAGTAATCCTGAAGCAATGTCTTATTTAAAGGAAAGACAACAACTGGGATTAACTAATAATATCATGGAAGATCTAGATAAGTTAGGTAATGAAGGAGCTTTAACTTTCTATAGAAATGATGTAGAAAATAAAACCAATTATGATTTTGGATTATTTAAAAAATTACAAGATGGGTCTATTAGTTCTAGTGGAATGAATGCTGATGCTCAAACTCAAATACTATCATTACCTTGGCTAGCTTCTGATAATTTAGCAGATATTGCTAAAAATGGATTACCAAAGAGAGGTAATACTTATATTCCTGGATCATATATGCCAGGAGCTTTAAGTTCATATGGAACAAGTTTTCAAACAGATGATTTAGTAGAATCAAATAAAGCAAAAGAATTTGCTAATCAAGCTATTGACAAAGAATATGAGTATTTAAAAACCCTTAATCCTAATATAACTAGAGAAGATGTTCTTAAATGGGAAGATAATTATGCTAAGAGTAATAAAACTACTGCTGCATTTAAGTATGTTCCTAAAGCAATGTATGAAGAAAAATATAAACAAGATATAGATGAATTAAAAACAGGTTCTTTACCTGGTTCTGTACAAGATTGGTATATAGATGGTGAAACTGTAGAAGACCAAAAAGATTTTCATAAAGCTATTGGGTTTAGTGATGATAATAAAGTAAAAGAAGTTTCTACAGCTTTTGCTGCTAATGGAGCTATGGCTGCATTTATTATTATGGAAGATGGTAAAAAATATCAAGCAGTAAGAAAGCCAATTGAATCTGATCAATCTAAATTCATAGTAGCAAATACTTTATTTAATAAATATTATGATAATAGTAGAGGTGAGATAACTTTCACAGATCCTATCACTGGATTGCCTATCAAGATGGAAAAAGCTGTTGGACCTAATGGTATGGAAGCTATGATAACTATGAGTTTACCTAAATATAATAATAGAGGTCAAATTATAGGATATACAGAACAACAAAGATTACCTTTTAATTCAGTTATAGAAAAATTAACACCTTTAGTACTAGAACAAAAATATGTTAGTAGAGAAAGAAAACTCAACCCCTCTTATGGAGGAAGATAAGTTACCTAACTTAACAGGTAAAATAAAAACAGATGAGAATGGTAGAGAATATATAGATAATCCTAACTCTCCAAATGGTAGAGAATATGTTTATTCTAGTGGAGTAACTAACTGGGATATTTATAGAAAAGCTGCACAAGAAAATCAAACACCTCAATCTTGGCTACAAGGAAGTCCTATTCAATATAATGTAGCTGATGGATATGATACAAATATGTCTTATGAATCTTTAATTAATCCAGAATTAAGAGAAGATTATTTTGCTAAACAACAATCATTACTAGGATTAATAGGTAAAGGAGCTGTTAGAGGAGTATCTGCAATTACTGCAGGTACTCTAGAATCATTAGGATATTTAGTTAATCCTAATACATACAGAGCTTTATTTGGAGAAGAAATTGTAGGAGATTTTGAGAATCAATTTTCTAAAACATTTAGAGAATTAAAAGAATCTATGAATGATCTTACTGATCCTATTTATAGAACTATGCAATCTAAATCTGATAGTTTATGGGAAGCTATGTTTGATGCTACTTTTTGGGCTGGCAATGCTGAAAGTATTGCTACAACATTATCTCTTATGATTCCAGGTATAGCAGCTGCTAAAGGATTTAGTACTATAGGAAAAGGATTAGGAAAATTAGGAATGAAACTTGGTGCTACAGCTAAAGGAGCAGCTAATACAGCAAGAATTACAGCTAATGTAGGTGCAGGTCTTACTAGTAGAATTATGGAATCTGGTATGGAAGCTAAAGAAGCTTATGATAGTTTTATTGAAGCTCACAAATTAGATGACAAATATGTTAATGATGAAGCTCAATTAAGATTAGATGCTGGTAAAGCTGCTTCTATTACCATGCAAGCTAATATGCCTTTATTTTTAATAGATGCTTTTCAATTTGATAGTATTTTAAGTGGATTTGCTTCATTTAAAAATGCTAATTCTAGATTAAAAAGAATTGCTAATAGTCTATCAGATTATGGTATGAATGCTGTATCTGAAGGATTAGAAGAAGGTACTCAATATGTTATTCAAAAAGAAGCTGAATTTAGTGCTCTAAGCGATCCTGAATTAAAGAAAATGTTAGGTGAATCCTTTTCTGAGAGATGGGATAAATACACTGATGATATAGAATTTAAAACTTCTATTTTATTAGGAGCTGCTGGTGGAGGTTTATTTAGAGCTGCAGGACCTACTTTAAATAAAATATACACAAAAGCATTAGATAGATTAAATAAATATAGAACAGCTAAAGAAATAGCTACTGTTCAAAAGAATCCAGATGCTTTTAAAATTTTATCTCAACATGAATTTGAAGAGCAATTAGGAAAACATGTAAAAGCTGACAGTCTAGATCAACTAATTCAAATGTATGAAGATAGAGTAGGTACATTAGAAGGAGAAGATCAAGTAACAGCTAATAATTATTTGGAAACATTAAAAGCCATAAAGCCAACTATTGATAATCTTCAAAAATATCCTGCTTTTAGAAAGAACAAGAAAGCAGCTACATTATATGCTTTAGTTGAACAAGAAGGTATTAAACAGCAAGCATTAGATCAAACTCTTAATAATGAATTAAATACTGCTGTTCAATCTATTATAGAAGGAAAAGAAGATGCTTCTAGTATAGTATTTGCTTTAAGAAATAGAGCAGCTCAAGAAGTATTAAAAAATATTGATACTATCAATAGAGTTAAAGATTTAGGAGAAAGTAATTTTAAAAATCATTATAAAAAACATATAGCAGATAATAAACAACTTATTCTTCAAAAGAATGACTTATCTAATATTATAGCTAGAAATCCTAAATTAGAGGATATAGCTTATAATCTAGAAAAGAATTTTGCTGAAAGAATGATTTCTATAGATCTTCTTACAGAAATGCAAAATCTTAAAACAGAATCTGAAGAAACTACTAAAGAAAAATCTTCTCCAAAATCTAAAGAGAAAGTCTCAGAACAAACTACTAAGACTAGTGAAGAAAAGACTGAAGAGAAAGTTAATAAGAAAAAACCCAAATCTTCAGAATCTCCTGAACAAGATGTAGATTCTAAAGCATCTAATGATGAAGGTTTAGATTATAGTGATACAGAATCTGGAAATATATCAGAAACAACTGAATTTGACATAGATGATTCTATTACTGCTACAATGAATGAAGAATTATTTGGTCCTATTCAACAAGATTCAAATGATACTATTACTGATAAAAGTAGGAGTAAAGATGAAGTAGTTAATGATATAGTAGAATCTATTAATAGTGCTTCTAATCTAAATGATTATTTAGCTGCTAGAGAAGAAGCTAAAAAATCTGCAGAAACAAGTGCTTTATCTAAAGAAGCTTTTAATAAAATATATAAATCTGAAGATGATCTTTTAAGAGATTTTAATCTATATAATCCTACAGAATCACAAGCTAATGCTTTTGCAGCTAGATTCTTTGATATTACAGAAGAGCCTGTTGCTGCAGAACTCATTAAAGAAGCTTTAATGAACAAAACTCCTATAAATGATCAATTATTAGGAGGAGAAGAATTTGTGGCTTATAATGAAGTTTTAGACTATATAAAAGGATTACAAGAATCTAAACAATATGGAGATGTTACTCCTTCACAAAATATTCCTGATAATATTCCAGTACAAGAAGATAATAGTCAACAATCTGATAATGTAGAAACTGAATATAATCAGAATGATCCTTTAAGATTAGTATCTTTTAAATATAGTTATGATAAATATACAGACTCTCAAGGTAATCAAAGAATAAAAACTATTCCTCAGAATAGAATGGATTCTCTTAAATATAATTCTTATATTAGTTTTGATGAAACTATTAAACCTGAAGTGGCTAATGTGGGATCTAAAGTTTTCTTTGGTATTCCTGAAGAATTTCTTCAATATCAACATAGTGCTGATGATGCAGATATTTTAATTTATGATGAAAATAATAATGGTATTAGTTGGTTAAGAAGAGAGAAAAAAGCTAGAGAATGGAAAGCTACAGATCAAGAAATACAAATGCTTAAACAACAAAGAGCATTATTATATAATAAAGCTGTTAGTTATCAAGGAGAACCTGTATTAATTAATGGCAAAAGAGTTATCCCTTGTAATGTATCTTCTTTTATAACTAGTAAATCTTATGGTATAATTACACATGATGGAGATAATTATTATCCAATTAAAGAAGCTTTACAAGTAGATAATGTTGAAGATATTAAGTTAGGTATAGTTGTAGGAAAAGAAACTAATGGATATACTTTTAATATTCCTGGTGTTGATATGAATAATTTTCATACACCACCTGCTGATAACTTTAGAACAGGTCATTTATTTGCTATGGTACAAAGTGCTAATGGAGATTATTTTCCATTAAGACTTTACACTCAAAAATATAATACTTTACAACAAGGTTCAGCTCTACATAACTATTATAGGACTAATATTAATAATGCTTTTAAAAAGATATTAGATTCAGATCCTGAAGTTTCTAGTAAAGGATCTTATGAACTATCTAAATATGTTGTTATTAGATTAGTAAAAAATAATAGTGCAGATCTTCCTTTTATGATTCAAAAATATAATGGATCTGAATATGAAGATGTTGAAGCTGTTTCTAGAGAAGAAGCTATTAATAGAGTAAAAGAATCTTTAATCAACATTCCTTATAATCTTTTAAATAAATCTGGAAATAAAATAATGAATGAATTATTAAATTCAGATGCATTACAAATGAATATATTTCCAGGTGAACCATTTCATTCTCCAACATTTGGATATGATAGAAATTTAGTAGATCTTAATCCAGTAAAAGAAACTATATCTGAAGTTAAAGAACCTACTAAAGAAACTAAAATAGAAGAACCTAAACCAAAAGAAAAAATTACAGATCCTGTAGAACAATCTTTTGAACAAACTTTAACTGTAGATGCAGTAAAAGAATTATCTAATTCTCCTAAAAAAAGAGGTCCTTTATCTGGTCCTAATAATAAATTAGCTACTAAATTAAAAGGTAAGAATTTTATTAAACCAGATTTATCTAGAAGAGAAGAATGGGGAAAAGACAGTGATAAATATAGCTTATCTAATCTTACTAAAGAAGAAGCTTATATACTAGAAAGAGCTCCTAAAAATTCTTATGGTAATTTATTAGCTCCTAATGGAAGTCCTTCTAATCTTACTATTAAACAATATGCTCAAGTAAGAACTAAAGCTTTCAAAGAGTGGTTTGGCGATTGGGAAAATGACACTGATAATGCTTCAAAAGTAGTAGATGAGAATGGTGAACCTTTAATTGTTTATAGAGCAGGAGAAATAAATGAAGATGGTACTTTAAGAACTAGCTATGAAGCATATTATTTTACCCCTTCAAAAAGATATGCAGAACAATATGCAGAACAAGAAAATGTATCTATTCATAGTTTCTTCTTAAAAGCTAATAGTGTTAATAATATTGTTAATGGTGCAAGCCCTATAATTAGGAGTGATGGGAAGAAGGTTGCTAAGAGAGGTTTATTTGAAATGCCTTGGTCTAAAGAAGATGTTAATATTATTTTAGAAGGAAAAGAAGCAGCATATTCTAATGGAGAATATTTAATACCTAACTCTAATCAAATTAAATCAGCTACTGATAATACAGGAATATTTTCTAAAGAAAATGATGATATTAGATATAGTTTAGTAGACAGTCAATCAAGACAATTATGGAATAAAGAAAAAGAATTATCTTGGTTAAAAGAAAATTTACCTCAATTAGAAGAAAATGATTTAATTAAAATTCATAAAGGATTAATTAATATAGGAAATCTTTATGCTTGGGGAAGATTTAAAGATGGTGTTATTACTTTATCAGATATAGCTGCTAGTGGAACTACTTATCATGAAGCTTTTCATGCTGTATTTAATATGTTCTTGACAGAAGCAGAAACTAATAAATTATTAGAAAAAGCTAGAAAAGAATTTGGTTTAACTGGTAAATCTGATATAGCTGTAGAAGAAACTCTAGCAGATAAATTTAGAGATTATGTAGAAACAGATCAAATTACTAATAAATCTATCTTAGATAAAATCAGTGATTTCTTTAAAAATATATACTATTTAATTAGAAATAAATTACATCTTAATCCTTCTATAGAACAAGTGTTCTATGATATTAATAGAGGAAGATATTCTAAAAAGAAATTTGAAAAGAATAGACCTTTAGTAGAAAGAAACTGGTTATCTAACATTACTCCTTCTGTTTATAAAAGAAGAGTAGATATGTTAGTAGATACTTTTGAAGATATTATAGATAATTTAGCTCAAGAATCTCCTGAATTAAGTAGGGTTGATGTTATTAAACAATATTCTTTAGAAGATTATATCTTAACTATACATGATCAATTATATGCTTCTGCACATGGAGATAATGCTATTTATACAGATCCTACTCAGATAGATGCTATTGATTTAATTACAGATGAACTTGTTCAATTTGATGCTGATGGAAATCCTCAGTTTGGTCAATTAGCATTAGATATGTTAAAAGAAATATCTGCATTAGAAGGTATTACTTTTAAAGCTCAACAAATTGTTGATATGGATATGAATCAACAAGATGAGAACACTGAGTTCATGAATAATGAAGAAGTTGTTAAACAAGAAGGATGGCAAATAGATCAAATGTTAATATCTCCAGTAACTAAACTAAGACAGAGTACAAGAAATATTATTAGAAGGATTCCTAAAATGACTTCTGATGGAACTTTAGTATCTCCAGATGATTTAGGATATCAACCTTATATGAGTGGTACAGAAGTTTTTGCTACCATGTTAAATAAACTATCTACAATGAATAAACCTAGTGATTTAATGAAGACTTTAGAATCTTTAAGTCAAAGTTTTCCTTGGGTAGATTCTATTATAGATATTTTAAAATCAGATCCTAAATTACAAGTAGATTTCTACAACTCATTTAGAAATGATTCTGTAGAATATATGATTATTAGCTCTCAAAGTGATGGTACTATGAGAGTATTTGGAGGTAATAGTGTCAATAAAGCAGGAGAATTATTAAGGATATGGAGTTCTAATTATTCTTTAGCTAGTCATAATAAAGAAGAATTTATAAAATCTCTAAAAGAAAATTCAGATAAAATTTATAAAATATATCAAGAAGTATCAGGTAATCCATTTAGACTTCATAAAGTTAGACTTTGGAAAAAGAATTGGAAATCAGGTAAATTTAATAATCCACAAATCAATGCATGGGCTAGAGAAGTTTCTGGTATGTTGAATACTATAGGAATAGATAGTAAACCATCAGAACTAGTAAAAGTTTTTCAATCTAATATGAGATTAAATGATGATAATTCTAACTTTCAGCCAATGCAAGATTTCTTATTGAATTCATTTAGAGTGTTGAGAGCTTTTCATGATACCATAAATAAAGATGATTATGATATAAAAAGAAATACTTATTATGATCTTGAATTATTACCTGTTAATGTTAGAATTAAAGCATTAAGTAGTGCTTTATCAAATGTTAGACCTTCATTGTATGAATCTTCTTTAAGAGAAGATGGAAAAACATATTCTACAAATATTACTCCATCTTTTATAGGTAAATTGTTTAAAAGATTAACAGATGTAACAGATAAAAGTGCATTTGAACCTTTTAAAAAGAGCTTTTTCTATACTGATAATGAAGGTAAATTTACACATCCTTGGTTAAAAGAACTTTATAATATAAAAGTTAAAGATCTTGCTAGTGAAATTCAAGTGTCTATGTTTCTAGAAAAAGATAAAACTAGATACTCTGAATTAAGTAAACCTGATTTCTTAGGATCTAAAATTAATCTATGGTATAATAATGGAGCTAGAGATTATGGTTACTTTATGTTGCCTATTCCATCAGATGCTTCTTCTATGCCAGTAATTAGATTTCCTAAATCTTATGATTTAAGTCATTCTTTAGATGGTTTAGTAGAATTAGCTAAAGCTGAAATTAGAAGAATTGAAGTAGTTAAAGAAAGATCTAAAAAAATAAAAAATGGAGAGATCTATGAAATCAAGAATTTTGATAAAAGAGGATCTAAATTTTTAATGTTTCCTTTCTTAAATAAATATAATATTGATGAACTTAAAACTTCTGAAGCAACTTTAAGAAAATATATTGAAGAAGCTATGGAAGAAGGATTTAAAAAATTTAAATCTAATCCTGATTTAGATGGCACTAAATATGATAAGAGAATAACTGAAAGTAAATTAAAAGAATTCTATTATAATGATACTTTAGCTCAATATAGTATTATGACTATGACATCTGGAGATTTAGCCTATTATAAAAATGATGTGGACTTCTTTAAAAGAAATAAACAAAATATGTCTCCTGGTCAATATGGTGATTGGGAAACTTTAGGAATACCAGAGAAGTTTAAAGCTATTAGAATGAAAGATAATGAAATTCCTTCATTAGTAGCTGATGCTTATTATGAAAATCTTAAATTAAATGGTGTATCAACAACAGAAGCTATGATTATTGCTTCTAAATTTGGTTATTCTAATTATACAGACTCAGAAGGAAATAAGAAAGTAAAATTACCTAATGGTCAAATTATTGATAGTGGTTTAAATAATGCTACAGATGGACAAACATTTATCACATTAGATAGATATAGAAATATTGCTAGAATGAATTCTAAATGGGATGATGCTAAAGAATCATCTTATCAAAGACTAAAAAATGGTACTTATAATGTAGAAGATATTTTAACATTCTCTTTACAACCTATTAAACCATATATGTTTGCTCCTCATATTACAGATTCTGGAGTAGATATAAATGGTAAAAACACTTCTTTATATCAACCACTACAAAATAAAAACTCTGAAGCAGTATTAATTCCTCAAATGGTGCAAAATAGTCCTTTATTAAGTGCTCTAGTTAAAGGAATGGAAGATAATGGTATAGATGCTGTTTACTTTGAATCTGCAGTAAAAGAAGGTATTGAATTAAATACTTCTCAAGAACTTAAAGATAAACTAAGAAAACAAGGTAAACCTATTCTTCCAGATGCTGTATTACATTTTAATGGTGATCCCAGAGAATTATCTGAAACTAATGTTAAATATTATTATTTAAGTAATGATGATTACATGTATCAGATGGATACACCAGAACACTTTAGAGATACACTACAGCTATTTGGATCTCAAATTAGAAAACATATTATTGCTAACTTAGATGAAGATGCTGAATTTTATATTGAAGATATGAAATTTACTGGCAAGAATATTGCTTCTTTATTTGATGATATTTTAGCATGGAATTATGATAAAAATTATAAGAAAGTTATAGATAAAATTGGTACTATAGATGGATTAGCTAGAGAACTTCAAGGTGGAGTAATGCAAAGAAAATTTGCTGAAAATACTACAGAAGCTGTACAACTTATGAATTATAAAGGAGAAAAAGTATTTAAACTTCCTTTATATTTCCCTCTTCAATCTAATAGAATATTTCAAATGATATCTTCTATTTTTAGAAATAATATTATTAGAAATAAAGTTAGTGGAGGGGCTTTATATCAAGCATCTTCTTATGGTTTTGATAATTCTTTAAAAGTACATATGAAAGATGGACATATAGAATATGTTGATTGTATTATGCCTTACACTTATAGTAATCAACTAGCACAATTAGCAGATGAAAATGGTATGATAGATCCATCTAAAGTGGAAGATAAAGAATTATTAAAAGTAATATGTTATAGAATTCCTACTGAAGATAAATATTCAGCTGTTCCATTAAGAATCAAAGGATTTAGTTCTCCTGCAGAAGGAGGTATTATTAAATTGCCTTCAGATATTTTAACTATTACAGGTTCTGACCTGGATATAGATAAGATGTATTTTTTATCTTATGCTGCCAAATATACTCCAGCTAGATATGATCTATCTAAGATAAGAACTTGGATGGTAAATAATGGATTATTATCAGATATTTTTTCATCAGGTAATTATCAGGAAGAAATGAACTATCTTAGTGATCTACTAGAGAAATATGATTCTGGAGAAAAACTAAGTACTGAAGAGTCAGAAGCAATGAATGAAGTTTCTAAATTCTTAAAAGAACATCCAGATCTTGTTTTTCAAAAATCTAAATTAGAGAAAATAAAATATAATTATAAACAATTTCCTGAAAAACAATCTGTAGAAGCATCTAATAATGCTTTAATAGATATTATGTATAGTATTCTTACTTCTAAAGATGCATTTAAAACAATGGTAAGTGGAGCTAATACTTCTATGTTTGCTGATGTTATAGGCACTTTAGAAAAGATAGAAAAGAAAAAATCAGAAGGAGATAGATTATTTGATCCTAGTTTTTTAACAGACACTTATTATGAATATATGGCAGGAAAAGCACTAACTGGTGTATTTGCAGCTAATAGTGCTAATCATTCTATGTTACAATTCTATAATGTTAATCTTAATAAAAAAAGTGCTATTACATTAGATGGGAGAACTGTAACAAGAATAAGTCCTGTTAAAACATTAGATGGAACTAACAATGTTACTAATATATTAGGATCTTTCTTAGCTACAGTAGTAGATAATGCTAAAACATTAACTGCTTCTAAAGTAAATTTAAATATGTTTACTGCTAGTACTTATACATTATTATTAAGAATGGGTTTTGATCCTAAAACAGTAATGTATTTTATGTCTCAACCTTCTTTAAGATTATTGTCTGATAAGGTAATGGCTAAAGGAGATATGTTTAATTATAGAGATAGTATAGAAGAAGTTATTAAAGCATTTTCTAAACATACTAATGAACAATCTAGATTTGATCTTATAAAGAGTGGTTTTACTCAATTTAAACAATCAGATCTTATTAAAGCTATAGAAAATTATAGTAAGAGTGGTGGTGATATAGATTTATATGAAAATGCAAAACAAATTCTTATCTTAGAAGCATTTAAAGATCTTATAGAACCAGCAAATACTTTAAGATCTATTAACTCAGCAATGAGATCAGAAACTTATGGAGCAGCACCTAATCCAGGAGATACAATAGCCAATTTAGCTAAAGCTAAAAAACTAAGTAAAAAAACTATTGTTTCAGGTTTAGGAGATATTTTAACTTATGTTTCTAGAGGAGAAGAATATGAAAAATTAATGCATGATCCAAATATAAAAAAATCTTTAATTTCTGCTAATACTAATGGTGTAGTAGAATATGATAATTTTATATCAAAATACACTCCATTTAACACTAGAATTTTTACAGCTTATAGATCTTTGTTATCAGAAGCTATTCATGATGACTTAACTGGAAGTGAAATAGATGAATTAAATACTATAATGCTTAATCATTTAACAGAGTCTCTAGATTTCTTTAAATTTACAAAAGAACAAAAAAATGCTTGGATATATAAATTTCCTGTAAAATTTTTAGAAATTGTAAATAAAGACAACTATCTTAAAAATATAAATGAGTTTACTAGAAGATTGACTGTTCAAAATGAATTCCAAACCACATTGAATGGTAGACAATCTATTTCTATAATTAAATTTAGTGGTTCTAGATTTGATAATGAAGTTGCTAAAGATGAAGCTATTAGAGCTTTTGAATATTTATGGAGAACTCCTAAATATACTAAATTAGCTGAAGACTTATTAAAATATAATTTTGTTATTAGTGGATGGGGTGTTACACCTAATAGTTTTAATCATGTAGTTCCAATTTCTATGATTAACAATATTCCAGGATTTAATGAGTTATTTAGAGAAACTATTTTTGATGATAATATTAGAGTTAATATAGATAATTTAATTGATTCTTATATAGTGAATAATTTTAGAAATAATAGAATAGTTCCTGAAATTAGTAAAGGAGATAACTACAAGTTTACTGATAAAGATCATTCAGGATTAACATTAAGTCATTCTAGTTCTATTAATATAAAAGAAGGTTCTTATATTAAGACTCCTTATAGATACATTAAATTTAATAATAATGGAAAAATAGAATTGTACAAGTTAATAGGAGCTACCAAAGAATCAGCTGAATATCAGAGAGTAAGTGGCTATGGTACATCAACTATTTTTGAATTCATTGAGGGAGAATCAAGTTTCACTTCTAATCATTTATCTGAAAAACTAATGAAATCTTCAGAATTAAATGCTAATTTAAAAAGACATGAAGCTCAAGCAGAAATAGATTTAGTAAAAGCTATGATAGAAGGAGAGACTAATACTCAAAATAATGAAGAATTAGATAGTGAATTATCTGATAAACTAGCTTCAGTATCTAAAGAAGCAGAACAAATAAAGAATCATTGTAAAGGTAAATAATAATAATGGGGAGGAGATAATATCAAATCCCCTATAATTTTTTAAATATGAAGATTTGTCCAAATTTAAATGATCCACAAGTAAAAGAAGAATTTGAAACATTAAAAAGATTATTTGGTGAGGATTCTGCTTATTATTTATGGAATAAAAATAAAGGAAATTTCTTAGATAGGACAGCAGATGGAGATATAAATACTACTTATATAAGTAATTTTGAAAAATATAATGATAAAGAATATGCTTTAAAAACTGCAGCATTAGAATTATTAAATAGTGAGTCTTATAATAATACAGATATTCCTAAAGCTGAGCCTATTAAGAATACTACAACATTAGAACTAGGTAAAGAAGCTTTAATGGATATAGTAGAAGGATATCATATGAATAATAAAGGCCAATTTAAATTAGAAGCTGATCAAGCTATTGATTTAAATAATACTATTAAAGCTGCAGGATTAAAAGATGTAGATGTGGTATCTATTGGTACTAAATATCAATTATATGATAGATCTCTAAATAAATATATTACTGCAAAAGAAATAAAAAATAATCCTAAATATTCTTTATCTGCTTCTGATATTCAGAATTCTATTAAAAATAGAATCTTAGATGAATTAAAAAAACTTGGGGTAGAAGTTCAAACTGTTGACTCTTTAAAATCTCAATATGGTTTAGACTATTTAGCTGTTGCAGATATTACTAATAAGGCCATTAAATTTGCTAAAAATGAAATATCTTTAGAAGCTTTAGGTGAAGAAGGAGCACATTTTTTTGTAGAAGCTATGAATGATTCTCCATTTGTTAATAGACTAATGAACTTGGTTAAACAAAATGAAGCTTATAAAAACATATTAGGAGATGAATTTAGTGAATATAATTTAGCTTATAAAGGAGATGAAGATCTTTTAGCTAAAGAAGCTATAGGAAAGCTTTTAGGACAATATCTTATTGATGTCAACACTTTATCTTATAAACCAGCTAAAAATCTCTTAGAAAGGCTCTGGAATGCCTTAAAATCAATTTTTAGTTCTAAAGATAATACATCATTAGAAAAACTCTTAAATAATGAATTAAAAGAGTTTGCTCATGATATTTTGACTAATAAAGCAAAAGGATTAAACAAGACTTCTCTATTAAAATCTTCTATAGATAAATTATATTCTATTGGCAATAGAGCTAAATCTTTAGAAGATGTTATGAATAAAGTTATTGAAACAGAAGCTTTAAGACTTAAGATTTATGAAAATCAATTATCTAGTATTAGTACTAAAGAAGCTCAAAGAAAGTTAGTAGTTGAATTAAACAGTGCTTTAGAAAAAGGCACTATTAAAGAAAGAATAGCTTCTTATATTAGTGGAGCTTCTAAAGTAATGCAACAACTAACAGAACAATTAAATAAAGAGAATGAATTGCTCTCTAATAATTCTATTTCAAAGTCTGCTCATATTGCTAGAAGAATGAAATCTTTCTTAGTATCTGTACAGCCTATAGTTACAGATATGCAGAGATACCTAAGAGAAGATAAATCAGATCCAGAATTTAATAGTAAAATGCATTCTTTAATTTCAGAATTCTTAGTAGAATCTAATGCTATTAATGATGAACTTCAATTAAAGATGTTTAATATTTTTGCTAAATGGATAGGAACTCAATTTGATAAATTTGCAGAAGTTGAAAATCCATTTGGAGAAAAATTAACTAGACAACAAGTTATTGACAGTTTAACAAAAGCTAATAAAGATAATAATTGGTTTAATAGATGGATATCTTCAGCAAGTGATAATCCTGATATAGTTATTAATTTAGTAGCCACAGCATTTAAAAACACAGAAGGTGAAAAAAGAATGAAAGTTAAAGATGTTCATTATCAATTAATAAATGCTGTAAAAGAATTAAATGATGCAGGAATTAAAGATTTTGATTGGATATTTGAAAAAATAAATGGAGAATATTCACAAAATTTTAATTCAGAATGGGATTATTCTAGTTATGAAGTGGCTAAATCTAAATTATGGGAAACTTTAAGAAAAAAATTTCCTGAAAATCCAATAGAAAGAGAAAAAGCTTTTATTGCTAATCCAGAATTACAAAAAGAATGGGCTAAAATATGGTCTGAATTTAATAGAAAATATGTAGAGAGAGTTGAAGGATGGGAAAATATTATATATAATAAAGAGAAAACTTTACCTAGAGGAGAATTTTTGAAATGGAAATCTAAAAATGTTAATGAATATATTGATTCTAAAGGTAATACTATACATACTCCTAATGTATATGGAGAATTAGCACATCCTAAACAAAAGAATAAAGCTTTTGAAGAGATTAAAAATAATCCTGCTAAATTAAAATTCTATAATACTATTAATAAGATTATGAAAGAATCTCTTAATCTACTACCTGCTGATATAAAAGGAGTAACTCCTAATATGGCTCCTAGAATTAGAGCAGATTTTAGAGAGAGAGTTGTTCAAGAAGGATTTATTAAAGCTTTTAAAACTAAAGATGCTTTATCTGCAATTCAAATTAGAGCTGATGAAGATGAATTTGGGTACAGATATGAAGAAAGACTTCAAGATTTTGAAGGTAATACAGTACAATTCTTACCTATTTATTATACAAGTAAGATAAAAGATGCCACTTTTTCTACAGATTTAATAGGAAATGTACTTAGATTTTATGATATGTCTATTAATTATAACTTAAAGTCTAAAATGATTGATATTCTAGAAGTGGGGAAGAATATTTTATCAGAAAGATTAGTTAAAATTGGTAGCAATGGATTAGAATCTAAAGTAACTATTCCTGTTCTCACCAGATTAATTCAAAGAGAAAGTAAAGTTAAAGCAGAAAATCTTTATAAAGGGTATAAAGATCTTATAGATAAAGGATTATATGGAGAGTACCAGAAAAATGAAGGTTCTTTTAAAATACCTTTTATCAAAGGAGAATTTGATATTGCTAAATCTATGAATGCAGTGAGAGATGCTGTACAATATATTATGTTGGGAGGTTCTCCATTTGTAGGTTTTGCTAATCAAGTAACTGGAGAGTTAAGTATTCTTAATGAAGCTGCCTCTAAAAGATTTTTTGACTATAAAGACAGAGCATTTGCTGCAAAAGAAGTGATGAAGTTAATACCTGAATATCTAGCTGAAGTAGGATCAGTTACTCCAGATTCTAAATTGTTCTATCTCACTTCATTTTTTGATATGTTAGGGGATTATGATCAAGAATTAAAAGATCTTAATTCTAATGTAAAGAATAAATTACTTAGAGGGCTATCTTTCAATTCTTTAATGCTTCCTATACAATTGGGAGATTTTAGTAATAAAATGAGTGTTGGAATAGCAATGCTTCATAATACTAAAGTATTAAATTCTGAAGGCAAGAAAGTTTCTTTATATGATCAGTTTGAAGTAAAAAATGGAATTCCTGGTATTAAAGAAGGAACTAAAAATCTAGATGGAAGTGATTTTACTAAATCTGATTTAGTAGCTTTTATGAACAGATTAGGAAAACTAAACACTCAATTATTTGGTATGACTGATAAAATAGATAGGGCTCCATTACAATCAAGAAGTATTGGTAGAGCTTTTTCTATCTTTAGATCATTCTTAGGTCCTAACCTTAATAGAAGATATTCTATAAATAAATTAGATACTTCTTTAGGCATATATACTGAAGGATATTATAACACTTTATTAAAGTTTGTATGGTATGATTTAAAGGATGCTCATTTTAATATTTTAACTGCTTGGGATAAATTAACTGATGGTCAAAAACAAAATATGCATATTGCTATTACAGAATTAGCAACATTAGGAATAATGACTATATTAATTATGACTATTGGAGCATTAGCTGGAAAAGCTGATGAAGATAATGAAAAAAGACTACAAGCATTTAGACTCATGTTAGCTAGAACTAGAACAGAATTAGCTGCTTTATCTCCATTAGGTATATTTAGTGAAACCACTAGGATGTTTCAATCTCCTACAGCTATATTAGGATTAGTTGATTCATTAAGTGATGTTTTTAGTGGTGCATGGTTTGAAACTTATGAAAAAGGGGATTATAAAGGATGGAATAAAGGCTTTATTAAAACTTTAAGATTAGTTCCAGGTAGTAGATTAATATTTGATTTTATGACTATTGATGAAAAATTAAAATGGTATGGTTTAGACTAGATAGATAAAAAAAACTAAGGGGGAAGGTATTACTACTTTCCTCCTTATATTTTTATAATCTAAAACCTAAATTAGATTTAATAGTATCACTTATATTATTATAAACTATATCTTTCCAATCATAGGAATACATATCTGAATATGGATTTGCACTCCATGGATTAATATGTTTGCCTGTTTCTATTATATTATTTACTGATTTTATAAATGGATCTATAGCATTAGAAAAATAATTTTTTAAAAAATCATTAGGATCTTTTTTTAAAATTTTATCCTCATCTTTCATATAATCTGATATTTCACAATAAATATCATAACATGTAAATGCTAAATCTTTTAAGCTTCCATTGTTAGAAATTTTAGCATCAAACATATTATCTGGCAAATTTACAGCTGAATTCTCAGAATCATGATTATCTTTTAAAATATCATCTCTTTCAATTTTAATAATATAAAATCCTTTTTCTCTTAAAGCTTCATATTCATTTATATATCTACAATCTGGAACTATAACATCTTTTTTACCATAATTTTCTATAGTTCTAAATAAAGATTTAATAAAATAATCTTCTCCAAAATTCTTTTTAATTTTATCTGCTGTCTGTTGTAATAATATTCTTAAAGGAATACTAGAAGCAGAATCTGAATTTTCTATAGAATTTTTTTCTAGATCAAAATATAAACTATCTTTTTCAGAACAATATAAGAGATACTTGTTTGATTTAGACAAATCATAAATTTCTAGTAACAAAGATTTAAGTTTATCTCCAAAAGATATTGTATTAAATCTAAAATGTTCTTTAGCTATACTTAAAATACTATTAATAGTTCCTTCTTTTACTTCTTCTGTTATAGATTTACCTCCACTTAAATAAAAATTTAAGAGTTTTGCAGCTGTATCCTTCCCACTTCCTTTTCTACCACAAAAAGCTATTTTCATAAATTTTGTATTAAATCATACATTTTTAAAGCTAACTCTTTAATTTGAAAATGAGCTGATTTATCTAATCTCAAATCAAAGAAATTATTCCATTTACATATAGGAGCACTCATAATAATATCTGTTTTGTGTCCTAAAGTTAAGACAGTTCTAGCAATTTCAGGAGTTTCTCCTCTTTTAATTAATAGTTTATAAAGATAAGCACTGATTTTACAAGATAATTTATATATCCATGCATTTTTATCTTGTCCCTGCCAAGTAATAAATGTAATACCTAGTTTTTTAAGATAATTAATAAATCTAGTACTTTCTATTGTAAAACTATTATATCTATGTCTTAAGAAGCTTCTTTCTTGACCATGGTCAGTAATAATCCTAAAAGTAACTATTCTATTAGGATCATTCTTTTCTGGTTCAAAATAAGAAACAGTAGGTTTATCTAAAATAATTCTTTCAAATAAATCTATATCATTCTCTACAATAACTCTTAAATTAGTGTAGATATAACACATTCCATCTTTCTTCTTTATTACTGTATATGGATTCTTTAAGAAATATGAGAATCTAGTTCTAACATAACCATATGTATATTTTAGATAAATTCCACAATGCTCAAATACAGAGGTATGTCCTCTTCTTACAAGACTAGTAATAAAATTAATTCTTTGTTCTTCAGAAGTTGTTAAATTAGATTTATAACAATTCTTAGCACATAATTCTACAAATTCAGATGGACTACTTTTTCCTCTTTCTATTAGCTCCACACTTTGATTTATTATCTTCATTCTTTTTCTTTTTAAGAGTTGATATATATTCTAATAAAGCAGGTATCTTAGAATCATCTTCAAAACAATTATATTCATTAGGTAAATCTAAAAAATATTTTTGATTCATCCTACATAATTGAATTATAATAGCTTGACCTTCTCTAAGATCTGGATTAAATTTTTTTAAATCTTTTGCCTTTTTTAAAAGTGTCAAAGCAAACTTTCTAGGGTTCATAGTTTTTCATTTTTGTAATTATTTCTGCTAAAGATATTGGAGTATAATTAATTCTTTCTGCACTTACACAAAAAGTATTATTAGTATAATCTTTATATCTATCATCACTATGTACATGTCCATATATATTGGCATATGGAGAATTAGATTCTAGATACATAGGATGATGAGATATGATAAAAAATTTATCTAAAATTATAGGATATTTAGAAACTTCTTTAAATTGAGTCTTCCAAAAAGAATAGGAATGATCTAAATCATGATTACCTAAGATTAATACTATATCTCCATTTAATTGATTTATAATAGCTTCTGTTAACATCTTATTAGCAAAAGAAACATCACCTGCTAAAAACACTTTATCTTGTTTTTTAACAACTTTATTCCAATTACTAATAATAATATCATTCATTTCATAAACATCTTTAAATGGTCTATTTTCATAGCCTATTATGTTTTTATGATAGAAATGAGGATCTGCAAATAAAAATATTCTTTCATAATCCATCTTCATGTTCTTTTTGAATTTCTTCAATATTTTTTTCTATAAGAGCTTTTATAGATTTTTTAAAAGATTTTTCTAGAAAACCTACTTCTATTTCTTGTTTATTTACTTCTTTTATACAAACTTTTATTATTGTATCTGCATTAGTAAGGAATTCTTTAAAATAAAGATTCTCAATATAAGATTTGAGTGCACCTTCTATTCTTCTTTTAAGAAAATCACCCATTTTATTTTCTGAAAAATAAGGATGAAACATAGTTTCTGCTTTTTTAAATAAAGCTATATTCTTTTCATTTTGTTCTATAATTTCAAGAAAATAATCTGGATGTTCTTCTACATATTCCTCAATTAAAGCATATATTTTAGAATATAAATATTCCCAGTATATATCATAAAGTCTTGCTCTTAATTGAATATAAAGATTTTTATTCATTATTTTCCAGTATGACCAAATCCACCATTACCTCTTTCAGTATCAGATAATTCTCCTTCAATAAATTCACATTGTTCAGCTTTTTGAAATTTTACTTGTGCAATTCTATCAAAATTATTAATAGTAATAAAATCTCTTTTACTATTATTGTAGACACTAATAAAAATTTCTCCTCTATAATCACAATCAATAGTTCCTGTAACTACAAGAAGACTTTCTTTGAAAGCTAAACCAGATCTAGGCCTAATAACTATTTCATATCCTTCTGGAATTTCCATACAAATACCTGTAGGTATAAGCATTCTATCTCCTGGACATAATACTAGTTTTTCTAAACAAACTTTTTCTTCTTTTTCATCATAATAATCATAGACTCTTTTATAAGTGTACTCCTTATTAGGAATACACATTATTTCATCTAATGGTTTATATTTGAAATGAGCTTGAATATCAGCACAAGCTGCACCAATAGTTTTATATACAGGTAAATTTACTTCTGAATGTAACTTTTTTATCTTAACTTGCATATTAAATTTTTCTTAGGTAAGACATGATATGCATTACTTTTAATGCTTCATATATAGCATCACTTAATGCATTATGTTCATTATCATTTTCTTCTTGAAAACATGGACAGAAATCTATTAATTCTTCTATAAATGTTCTAGAATCTCTTTTCTGATTATATTCCCAAGGAATATTTACATTACATAGTTTACAATTATGTTCTAATATTTTAAAGTCTAAATCACCTCTAGCCCAAATTCTGAAATCATCATTTTTTGCTATTTGGTTGATAAATTGAGAGAACATTATTAAAGCACTCTGCATAGGTTGACCTTGTTCTTTAAAAACTTCTCTAGCTTTATCAGATTGTTGCATCCACCATTTAAGAGTATCTACATCTATATCATATCCTACAACAGATTCTCCTAAATCTACTACTTGATAAAATTCTCTTCCTAAAGCTTTATTATCTTCAGGTTTAAATTCAATAGCACCTATACTGACTAAAGGAGCAAATTCACTTTTTCCTAAAGTCTCTATATCTATCATTATATGTTTCATTTCTTCTTATACATATTAATTATATTAAGAACATCTTCAGTATATAAAGCATCTCCATCTTTATTATAATCCCAAGCTACTCCTAATATATCATTAATTATATCAGATAAGATAGCATTAAATTCAATATTACTCATTCTAGATTTTCTTTAATGTTGCCATACTGTTGTTATCTCAGGTTCTGCAATTACAGGAACCACATCTATAAATACTTTACCTGCTTTTTCCATACATTCTTTTAAAGCTTTTGCACATTTATCTGCTATATCTTTAGGAGTTTCTAAAAGATATTCATCATGGACAAAGTTACTTATTTTAACTTTGTTGAATAAATTTTCTTTTAGAATCCAATCAAAAAACCAAACTCCAGCTAATTTAGACATATCTGAAGCACTACCTTGGCAAGGAAAATTTAATGCTCTTCTTTCTAAATCTCCTCTCAGATTAAAAAATCTTTTACAAGTGGGCTTATAATATGTCAAAAAATCTTCTGTTTGATGAAATTTATGTTGTTTATAATTCTCCCACCATTGTTTATCAATAGTTCTAGAAAGTCTTTCATATTCATCAAATATTTGATAATATGATCTTCTTCCAGTAACTTTATTAAAATAGACATATCCATTTTTGACAACAATAGGTTTGATATAGTCAAAATATTCTTTTAATTTAGGAAAAGCTTTCATATAGGCATCATAGACTTCATCTCCTTCCTCTTTAGATAATCCTAAATTCTTAGCAATAGTATCACCAACACCACCAAATAAAATTGCAAATTTAGCACCTTTAGCTTTACTTCTAAGATCAGGTCTTGTATGTTTTACTTCTTCTTCAGGAATATCTTTTAATTCCTTGGGAAAACATAATTTTGCAGTAAAACTGTGACCATCTCTTTTTCTAGCAGTGTCATTATAAAAATCTATAAGTGCAGGTTCTTTAGATAATTGAGTGTACATTCTATCTTCTTGTTGACTGTAATCACAGTCTACTAAGATAGTGTTCTCAAATTGATTAGTAAAACATCCTCTAGTTATTTTATCTGAAGGAATATTTTGAAGATTGATACTATTATCATCATCTTTATTATCTCCAGAACCACAAGAAGTTCTACCAGTATTCATAATTTGCCAAAATGTAGCATGAATTCTTCCTGTTTTAGGATTAATAGCATCTAAGAAGTTTTGTCCATATGTAGTTACCAATTTCTGTGCTTTCTTATAGTCAATATACATTTGTATAAGAGGAGACACATGAACTTGTTTAACTATATGTTTAGCTTCTATAGAATCTTTCATTTTTCCTGTTTTCTTATCTCTGACTTTGGTATCTACACCTAGTTCTTTAAAGATAGGAATAATTTGTTTAGAAGAACTCCAATTTAAACTACATCTTTTAGCTGCACTAAAAAGATCTAATTGTTTGTTAACATATTTATCACCAAATCTTTCAAATACCCATTTGTTCAGAGCAAATTCCATATCTGATAGCTTCTTGGAATCATCTTCCATTTTAGCTAGCCATTTTTCTTTATTAAGATAAATGCCACAATATTCAATATATGCTAATACCTTAACAAATTTATTGTCTAATTTAACAGCACCCCATAAACCATCTTCTTTAATTTTAACCATTTGAGAAGTCATTACAGGGATCAGATATTTAACATCATTGGCACCATATTCAATAACTTTATCAGTAAGTCCTACTCTATTAATAGTTCCTCTAATAGATTTATTTAATAAGACACCACAATATTTAAGAACTAGAACATCTAAAGATTTTCTAACATAATTTGGCAATTTAACATCATCAAATCCACAATATAATACACCTTCAGCTAAATATGTGTCAAATATATTTTCTAGAATAATATCATGCTTATAGAAAAATTGAAGATCAAATTTTGCATTTTGTAGTACCCAAACTACATCTTTTCTTAATAATAATGGTTTTAATTTTTCTAATATATTAGGAGAATACTCAATCACAAATTGATGATCAAAATCTCCAAATTGAATAGATAGTAATTCACAAGAATGTGGATCTAGTCCACTAGTTTCAGTATCTAAGGCAATAAATTTATGATTTTTAAAATAAGATATTATATCCTGAACTTCTATTTCTTCCCAAACACTACTTCCAACAACTCTTTTCTGCTCAGAACAAAAATGTATCATTATTTTATAATATAATAGTTACCAGACAACATTTCTCTCATAGTAGGATTCCAAGTAGTATTACCTGGAATCACTATAATTTCTCCTTCTTTTTGAAATAGAATTTTATCTTTTGGCCAATCATAATTACCTATAATTCTATCTTCATTAAGCATACATCTAGCAGCATCTATTATATTCATCCTAGGTTTAGGACAAACCACTTCTATAAATGACAGTATTTGCTCTCCTTCTTCATTAAATCTCTCCATACTATACTGTTTTTATATTTTAAATTTAATTGCATTTGGAAAATGAACAGGATTTGCATAGGAGACATCCATTATTGAAGACTAATTTATCTCCACAAATAGGACAATTTTCTCCACTTTTAGCATTATTATCAACATATTTAGCAATAGTTCTTGCTAATACTTTATGAAAAGCTGTTAATTCACCTTTACTTTTCTTCAATTGATCAATTAAAAAGTTAAAACCAACATCACTTCTAATAGATATAGATAGAATTCTAGTGATCATTTCTAATTGATCATCCATCACATCTATAAAGTTTTCTATAATAACTTTTCCTTCTTGATCTTGTAGTTGATAATATCCTTTTTTAATTTTAACAATTTTACCAATATCTGGTAATTTAATATCTTCTGGTGTAGGACATACAAATATTTCATAAGGTTTGCCTTCATAAAAGCCTAATGCACAAAGATAATTCTTTCCTTGAACTTTCATATTATGAATATGAGAAAGTAGCTCAGAAGGCCTCTTTGGTGCCTTTCTTGAAGGATCTTTAGTTTTATTATCTGTAGATACTAGAACACCACTTCTACTACCATCAACATATGTTGTCACCCCTTTTAGTCCCATTTTATCAGCATTTAAATAGATGTTTTCTACAACATCTCTACTTACATCTGAGGCTAAATTAATAGTTGTACTAATTGAACTGGTAGTATATTTTTGTACAATAGCTTGAATTTCTAATCTTGTTTGCCAAGGAATATCTGCTGCTTCATTATTATAATAAGGAGAAGATTTAAAGAGAGTATTAATCATACTCTTAGATAACTCATTAAATTTCTTTCCAGTCACCACTTCACAGAATTTCTGAAATCCTTTATGAGCAACTGTAAACACTTTAAATTTCTCTTTAGTATTAGGATCTACAAAATCATATTTCTCATCAAAAGCATTCACTTTAACTCTTCTATCATATAAAGTTTTGAATACTGGTTCTATACCACTAGTAGTTTGAGTTAATAATGATCCTGATCCTACAGGAGCAACAGTACTTAATGAAACATTTCTTCTTCCTAGTTCTTTCATTCTAGAAACTAGTTTAGGATAATTATTTATCAAGAATTCATACCATTGATTACTAGGTTTATCTTCTGGATATTCTAAATTATAATCATAGTCTAAGAAAGTTCCTCTAAGATAAGCTAAATCAATACTAGCTTCTAATTCAGCTTTAAACTTAGTTTCCATGATAGATTCTACTAAATAATGAGAATCTTTAAATGATAGATTCATTGCAGCAATAGTGTCTCCTAAGGCTGTAAATCCACATCCAATTCTTCTACCTTTTCTAGCTGCTTCTAGAACTCTACTCCAAAGTTCTTTTTCACTATTAGCATCTGAATGATTAATTATATTTTCAACATTTTTACATTCTAGATCAATAATATCATCCAGAAAGATTACATGTTCATATGCTATTTTTCTAAATAATTCATAATCAAATGAGGCTTCACTAGTAAAAGGATTTTTTACAAATGATAAAAGATTAATATGAGATAATCTACATGAATCAGCATCTCCTAAACTTTGCTCAGCACATGGGTTAACTCCAACAGGTTTTAATCTAGGATATACAGAAGCAGGATCATAGTTTAACATATTATCCCATAACAATATTCCAGGTTCTGCAGTTTTCCAAGCACTAGTGATAATTAATTCAAATAGATCTACTGCTTTTACTTTTTTAAAATAATATTTTCCTGTAGAATATAGCTTATCATATTCAAAATCTTCAGATTGCCAATTAATAAATTCTTCTAATCTTGAATTAATAGGCCATTTTAATAACCAATCTTCATTATTTTTATATGCAGAAAGAAGTTCTTTACTAACTTTAACAGAAACATTAGCTCCTGTAACTTTAGTTAGATCATGTTTCATTGTAATAAATTCTTTAATATCTGGATGTCTATCTGACATACATAACATTAAAGCTCCTCTTCTTCCATTTTGACCTATAGTTTTAACTGTAGTTGAATAATATTCCATAAAACTAGCAGCTCCTGTACTAGTCTTAGAAGCATTATTTACCATAGCTCCATTAGGTCTTAGATAGTCTAAATGAGTCCCAACCCCACCTCTTCTCATAAATAAATAAGCCATCTCTTTACCTTTGTCCATAATACCTTCCATCTTATCTTGTGGTCCATCAATCACAAAACAATTAGCTAGAGAGACATTATTAGCTTTACCTAGAGATGCCATAATAGATCCTCCTGGTACAATATATTTAAAATTTTTAAACAATTGAAACCATTTATCTCTGATTTGATAATCATTAGATTCACATAGATCTCTTACATAATTTCTACCTAGATCAGAAAGTTTATCTGTATTTATTTTTTTATTTACTAATTCTTTTTGATACTTTCTTTCTATAAGAGCAATATTATAAGCTAACCTCTGATGCATATTATCAGGTGTTTTTTCATCTTCACCTGCATATTTAGATAAAAATACTTTAGCTGCTAATTCATCTCCCTCAAAATATTTCACACTACACTCTTCAGCTGTTTTCTTCATATCAATTAAAATTTAATTTTTTTCTAATATTTTCATCAAAAGATAGATCCATATCTCTAAGATAATTAAACTTCTCTTCAGTAAGATCTATTTTAATTTTGTCTAAATCAGAAGGTACTACATAAAAACTTGCTCTGATTTTATTTTTTTCATTTTCATTTGTAGTCCAGATATATTTTAATTTAAGAAAATCTAAATCCTTTTTAGGTTTATATTCTTTTAAGATAATATTCTTAGCATCATCAGAGAATTCTTCTATTCTATCTTTATGAAATAGATTAATTTCTCTAATAAATTCTCTAGGCATATCAAAAGAATAAATCACACCATTACCATTATCAAGATGTTTCTTAAATAATTCATGGTTAGTTAAATAATCTTCATATTTTAAAAAAGCATTACTAGAATCAAACTTATAATGCAAAAGTAGATAAGAACCTACATATGTTACTTTAGTTAATAATTCTGGAAATTGTATTTTTACTTTTGTTGCTAATAATGGTAATAATAATTTTCTAGCTGCACTATTCATTTTCTCCTCTTACTTGTTTATCATTTATTATATAACAACCTTCTTTATTTATGAAATCATAACTAACATCAAAAATTTGAGACTCATAATGCCATTCAATTTCCTTTATTAGTTGTTTAAGTCCTTTTTGTTTATATTCAGATCTTCCTATATAAAAACCATTTTCAAATGCAGAAATTCTATCTTTTTCTACAGTTAATACAGTAGGAATTGTTGCTCCTGTTGAAGGCATATAAACAAAAACAAAATCTAAGATTTCATAATCTTGATATTGATCATCATCTTTTATAATCTCTTCAAGCATTTTATAATATAGAGTAGCTTGAATCCAATACCTGAATTTCCAGAATTGATCTACAAATTCATCTGATTTAACACTTCCAGTTTTTAAATCTATTATCTGGAAAGTTTTATTGACATGATCCACTACTAGTCTATCAAATGCACCTTTAACTTTAGATCCATTATAATCAGTAATAAGATCTACTTGATTAAATCCTTCTTGTCCTTCTAACAAGTTGAACCATTGCTGAGTTTTTGGAGAAGTTTTAATAGTTTCTACAATTTTCTCTGCAGTTGTCCACATAAATGGAGTTATTAAAATAGAATCTTTATTCTGCAAAATAAAATCTAAATAATCTTTATATTTCCATACAGCTGCTACTTTAGTTGCTGGCTTCCATGTTTTATAAAAATCTTTTTGTGCAAAGAATTCTAATATAATATTATCTGTTAATTGTTCTCCTGTTTTATTAATAAAATCTACACATTTATTGATAATTTCAGAAATACTACCAGAAGGCAATTCTCCATTATAATTATTGATTTTATATTTGTATAAATTTTGAGGAGATAATAACATATCATCCACTAATTTACCAAATATAATATAAGATTTACCATCAAGATCTTTTTTTGTTATTAAAGAAATAGGACCATCTTTATCATAAGATGCTATCTTAGAATAAGATAATGCCTTAGTTTCTCTAAATTCTTGTTCACTACAACTTAATCTGAAATTTTCCATTGATCTACTTTTATCCAAACACCACAATTCTCCTTATCAATAGAATACCATTTTCCTTCAATTTTATAAGGGACAAAGAAAACCTGATTCATATTATCATCTTCAATCCATCCATTTTTAACTAATAAATCTGCAATAAATTGAGTTAAATTATGAAAATCACATCTTCTTTTACTATCCCTAACAAAATGAAGTCTAATAAACAAAGGTTTATCTATTTCTCCTACATATTCTCTAAACTCTTTTGATTTCTCAACAAAAATATCCTTTGTAGCTTTTTCATATTTAAAACAAAGAGGAGACTTAATTAAAAGCCCACTCTTTGTCATCATTCTAGAATTTTTGCTACTAGGAACATTACCTGGTATAAAAATTTCCATTTATTTTACTAATTCAATTTGTTTGTAATCATATGAATAAGCAAAATCATCTAGAATTTCAATGAAGCCACATCTATCTCCATAAGAGATTTGATGCTGTACTACCATTTTCATTCTATGGGAAATATAAGATAATAAATAATCTACAATTGTTCTATCTTTAAAACAACTAGAAATAATAGAATTAAGATCTACTTTAAGTTTATCACTAGAAGCACTCTTAATAATTTCATCCTGATGATTTAGCAAGTACCACACTAGGGAATTACAGATATATACCCAAGGAATTACTTTATACTTATTTAATGTTGGAGTATGAATTCTAAATTCAATAGTTTTTGCTCCACCAAAAATAAGATTTACAAGATTTACCCATTTATATCTAGCATGTACTTCCCATTTTCTATTACCATCTCTATCATGTGGATGATTTGCTCCAAATCCTTCAAATACAAAACCTGGAGTTTCAGCATACATATCAAACAACTGTTTAAATTGTTTTTCTACACTAAGACTACTATCACAAGCATCTTTGGCTAGTTTTTTACAATAATCTTTATCTCCTTTCTTAAAAGAAGAAGATGCAGTCATCATTGATGGAAACATAGCTAAAATTTGAGGTTCTAGTGTTTTAAAATAGTGATATGCTGCAACAACAAGTGTTTTATCTACAGTAGGAACTCCCACATGAACATGAAGAGAACATTGATGGTCAATATCACAATAATTTTGTAATACTTCACAAGTTTCATGTAATACACCAATACCTTCTTTTCCTTTATGAGGAATTGTAGCATATTCATTTCCTGTTATTGAACCATCTTTTAAAGGAATTAATCCTAATCTAGCACATTCTGATTGTGGTACTGAACCAGAGCATGTTTCAAATTCTATTCCAAAAGTTAAATTTGGAAGGTTAAATACACCTGTTCTATTAGGAATGTAATTGTCAGAATGATACCTTTTGAAATCTTCTAATAGAAATTTAGCTCCATAGTTATTTGGGAAATCATACATCCAAGGATATTTTCTATTTCTAACAGGAGTTTTATAATTATTTCCCATACTAAGCTTTCCATTGTATTTATAGATAAGATTTCTAGGATTAATATACATATCTGGATCAACTTCCAAGAATCCAACTTCTTTTAAATATTTCTTATCAAATACAGTAACTACATTTCCAAGAATGTTTACAGAAGCATTTTTAGCATAATTTCTACTAAAGAAACCATAATAATATTGTTGAGATAGAGGATCAAAATTTACAACTCCATAAATAAGAGAAGAAGTAGAACTTCTCATCTCTTTTTTCTCAAAATCATAATATCTACTTCTGCTAGGAATAGTTTGAGTTAAGAAATAATGAACTCCTTCTTCTACATTAAAATCATTCTTAAACATAAATTAATCCAGTGTTTTTAAAGTTTTAGTTAAATCTTCAATAATTTCATTAGCTTCTTTAATCAATTCAGAAAGTCCAGTAATATCTTGACATTCTTGTACAAACATCAAAAATTGTTGTTTACATAGTTCTACTTGTGCAAAACTTTCACTTTTAAGAGCTAATAATAAATCCTCATAATTGTTCCTTACATCTTCTTTAAATTCTTCCCAACCTAGATCACCAAAATAATATTTGATGCATTCAGAAAGTTGAGTGAAATCAGTTCTTAACCATTCAGGACTTAAAACATTTGTTCTATCAGATTTAAAGTTGCTATAGTAATGAGACATACCTACTCTCTTACCTATATCATTAAAATCTGTTTTAGTATTAAAAGTCTTATAAAACTCACTAATTCCCTTAACAATTAAATAACTTCTTAAAGAAAATAAAGGACTAAAATAGCCTGTTGCAAATAAATTTCCTTTTACTTTGAAATCATATCTAGTGAAAGCATTTTCTCCAAGATATAGATAATTTTCAGCAATAAAAGGTGTAATATAATCCACTTTTCCTGCTAAGGTATAAATTTGTTTAGCCATTTTATAGCAGTGAGGTTGAATTAATATGCCATCTATAAAGTATACTTTATAATCTGAAGTATATTTGCTTGTAGTTATATATCCTAAAGGAGAACAATTATATACTCCATTGAGCAATTGTTTCTTATGATAATATCTACCTCTAGCAAATAAAATATTCTCACTACCATAGTAACCTTCAATAGATTCTTTATCTATCTCACTATCAAATTTAGTTTTAGAAGGAACTATTAAGACTGGAATCTTTTTATCTTCCTTCTTAGTATTAAATTTGTTTCCTTCTTTATATCTTTCAGACTCTCTCTCCCAATATCTCTGATAAGCAACATCATCTTCATAATCATCACCATAACTTCCATAGCTATAATAATCATAACCATAAGCATTGTGATTATGACCAGTATAAGTGGATACATAAGGTTTCTTTTGAAGACATTCACTCCTATCATAAACAGTTTTACTTACAAGTTTTCCATTTTCAAATTTATATAAAGTATTAGGTTCTACAGGAGCTATTCTTTCTTGATCATCTTTAGAATTATCTATAAATGATAAAGATTCTTCTAAAGAAGAAAAATACCAATAATCTTCATCTATATTATACAAGAATAAAGGTCTCTCTTCATCTGAAGTTGTTGAAGTATTATAAGCTTTAGATTTTCCTCTAAAAATATATACTACATCAACTCCTCTAGAAATCTTTTCTCTAATATCATAGATAACTATAGCAGCTGCACCAATATACTCAGTTAAAATTTTAAATCCTTCTTTTTTAATTAGTTTAGCTAGAATTTTAGAATCAGTTTCACCTTTAACTTCTTTGATACCATATTTTTCAGCTAATTCTTCATGATTCTGGAGTGTACCATTATGAATCATTACAAAATCTTCTGTTAAAGCATTTTCTTGTTTTTTTTGTTCTTCTGTTAAAGACTCATTTAATAATACTATGGGTTGAGCATTAGCTTCTGTATGAGCACCTACAGTAGCTTTTCTACAATGTCCTAAAATAACATTATTTTCTTTAAATACAGAATCATTTTTATAAGATAAAACTAAATCTCTATAAAGTTTTTTCTTTTCTACTCCATAAAGAACTCTTCCTAGTAAATACCTTCCACAAGAATCACCACCTCTAGAATCATTAAAAAGTCCTAATACATTAAACTTATCCCAACTAAATCTTTTATTATCTTTTCCAATATAACCAAAAAGTCCACACATAATATTATTTTAAATAATTAAACCATAGGAATATTAAATGTCTCTACAAGCTGTTTAGCTACTTCTACATTCCCTCCCATAGCTGCTAAGACTTCATCTTTTAATACATCTATATCAATAGAATCTTCATCGTCATTTAAATATTTATTTACTTCTTCAATAGCTTTAAGAGTATTGTTAAAAGCCCATCTTAGTAGATTATCATCTTTTAAGAAATATCCACTTAGACATCTATATTCACAGCCATATCTACAATGTCTAAAAGATCCAGCTGAACCATATACTTGTCTTCTTTCATTCTTAGGTTCAATAATAACTGAAGGAACTCCCAAGAATAAATCCATAAATTTAATGATAATAATATTTAATGGGGCTACAGGATCTTTATATCCAATATGCAAATGATTTCCCACTGTTCTTAATGTTCCTGGAAATTCTGCTGGTTTAGGATTAACTTCTCCATCTTTCCAAGCATTATAATCTTCAGAACATCCAATTTCTTTTGCTTGAGGATGTTGTAAATACTCTTCTTTTAAATGTCCATCAGGTAGATGCAATAATGTTAGATTAGGATCAATTTTATTTAGATGCTCTTGAATATATCCCTTCATAAAATTCATGTGCTCTACAAATTCATCCACATTATTAGTAGGAGGAATATTAAATTCTGCTAGAATATTATCTGTTTGTAAAGCATAACCTTTATCTCCAATAATATAAGGAGCATCTTTAGTACCAGGAATAAAAGGAATTGCAGAGACAATCTCTGCTTTTTCCTTGTTATAAATAAATAATTCTGGATCAGATCCAATTAAGATGTTATCTACTCTTTTCATAGTTATTTTCTTATAATATTACCATTTCTTAATAATACAGTTACAAAATTTCCATTTGCTAATACCTGAGCAACTCTAGCTTGAGATTGAGGGACTTCAAAATATTCTCCAGTATCTGGATTCTTTTTCATGAATTTAATAACTTCATATAAAGTTCCTCTTTCCAAGGTCATTGTTCCTGTATTATGAGAAAAATAGACTTTTTCTTCTGCTATTTTTTTGTCTTCTTCAGTTTCAACTTCATCAACTTCCCATTCTCTAGAAAAAGTTTCTTCATATTCTTCTCTATCAACATATCTCAGATAAGCTTTAAATTCTTCAATTTCAGCATTATCTATAAAAGATAGTTGAGTATCTCCAAGAGATAATTCTACTTTTCTTTCTCCTGTATCTATTACAATACTTTTTATAGATAATGGATCTAATACACCATTTACAAATTCAAATGTCTGTCTAGTTTTAAGATCTTCCATAATAATAGAAGATATTTCAAACTTTTTCTTATATAAAGGATGTTTAGGATTAGTAATTTCTACTGTACAAATTTTAAAATTTTCTTTTGGAAGAGTTCCTAATACACCATTTACTCTAACAACATTGGATTCTTCAAAAGGTGCTGGTGTTAATCTATTGAAGATATCTGCTTCTTGAGAATATTTATAGCTACTCAAAGCAGAAACTAACATACCTGCTGATAAAGGAGTAACATCTTTAATAACTTGTAAAATCATATTAAATTAATCTTTTTTTTTTGAATAAGTGAATTTTGATTTACTGCATTTACAATAAGAACTTTTGTTGCCTTTTCATATGTTGTATAACATAAAAATTTTTTATGATCTGTCTTCCAAGGAATTTCTATTTCTCTGTAAGCACAAATAAAGTCATACAAATAATTAGGATCAGGATTCCAAAAATCTTTCTTTAATCTCTTAGTATCTACAGCTACTAAATCTGGATAATCTGATTCTATTTGAGGCTGATATGTCAATAAAGATTTATCAATATTAGTAATACCTCTAAAACCACCATTATCCATATGATAACCTAAACTTATTGTGTCTTCTAGTCCACAATTTTCTTCATTATAGACTTTTAAGTTTAAGTATTCTACTTTATATCCATCATAATATAAAGGAGAACATAAATCTTTATCTAAAAACATTTTAGCTCTAGAAGTATTTGTATAGACCTGGATAAAATCCAGGCCATTATAAATATCTGAACTCATTAAACTGTTAAAGATAGTAAGATCTGTTCTTCTTATTACTGGATTTCTATAAGAAATAATTCTACTAGTCATTCTGTCTAAAATTAATTTCTTTCCAAGAGAATGATTTAGATTTCATATATTCTAAAGAAGACCAGTGTTCTCTTTTATTATCTTCACCTTCTTCTAAATTATAAGCTCCAATCCAATCAAAATATTTAGAATATTTAGCTGCTGCATATTCTGAATTAGATAACTCAGGTGCTGTATTTACTTCTAATACATATGGAGAACCATCTTCTGTCACTACAACATCAACAGCTCCAAAATCTAGACCTAAAGCATTAAGAGCTCCTACACAAGCTCTAGCTAATCTAAGATCATTCTTAGTAGGTTCAGCACCTTCTCTAAGATTTCCAAATTTTCCATAATCATCCCATCCAATAACTGTCCATGCTTCTGCATTTTGAGCATGATTCCATACTATTTGATTAGGATCTTCTGGTCTAGGTTTCTCTAGCAAAGCAAGAATTTTACTATGAGCTACATGAGCTCTAAATTCTTTAACTTTAGGAACAAAGTTACTATAATAGTGATCTTTCTTATGAACATTATAGTGAGCTAAAAATTCTTCCCATGTATTAAAGGTATAAAAGTTTTTACCTTGATGATGAAGTAAAGGTCTTCCAATAATAGGAAATACAACTTTAGATCTATCTGTTTGAGGAGTAATATTTAATGGACAAGGAATCTCATTCTCAGCAAATAGTTTTCTAGCTAGACTCTTTACTGAAGCATTCTTTACTGCAGAAGAATTATTATAAACAACATTTGCCAAATCATCTACTTGAATTCTATTTCCCCATTTAATTAAATAAGATTTATCTAATAAAGAGTCTATATTTTTTGTTTTTGTCATGGTAATATTACCATTCTCATCTTTAGAATATACTTCAAAGATATATCCTTTAGATTTTTTTAATTCTTTTCTAATAACTAGATAAGCATTTGGATTTTTTACTTCTGCAAATACTTTTTTCATTGAAGGTCTACCACCTAATCCACACAAAATTACTACTTTTTCCATATTTATTTATTTAATAAGTTATTGTCAATAAGTTGAATTAATCTTTTATGAAATTCTCCAATTTTCATCATTTCAGGATGTCCTTGGATTCCTAAACATTTTACAGGATTGTTATGTTTATCCTTAAAAAATAATACTACTTCAGGCTCTACTGGAGGAATTTGTGAGTATTGTTTATCTTCTCCATTAATATACTTAGTAGATCTTCTTTCAGTACTCCATGCTTCAATACTATAATTCTCTTCTGGTAATTCAAAAGGATATACCATTTGATGATGTAAAGAAGTGGTTATACATTGAAATCCATCTTTAAAAGTGATATTATGAGAGCATCCTGCATGATTAGATACATCTTGAATAACTCTTCCACCACATAAACCACAAATTAATTGTAGTCCTCTACATATTCCTATCATTGGAATACCTAATTCTACTGCTTTCTTAAAGACTTCAATTTCAACTTCATCTCTATGTTCATTTCCCCAATATGTTCTAGAGATGTTCTCTCCATATATTGAAGGACTAATATCTGCTCCACCAGTAAACATTATTAGATCAGCTTCTAGAATATTTCTAGTAATAAGAGCTTCTTTATAAAAATCTAATAACCAGTAAGCATATCCTACTCCATAGTCTCCAGCTATATAAATATTCATTTCTTAGATGTATTTAATTGTAAAAGTTTTTCTAATAAAGTGTTTTCATCTTTAATGTCTATAATTTTTGATATTGCAGAAGCCAATTCTGTACTTTTAATTATGGGAAAACAATTAAACATACTAGAAGGTATAGATTTACTTCTTATCTTTTCTAAAAAGCTTTTAACACTTGGAAGCTCACAATTACTAGGCCAAGCACTATGACCTTGTCCAGTAAGACCTCTTTTAACAGCTTCTAAATATAAAAGTTCATAGAAGGTAAAATGTTTAAAGAGAAAAGGTTTAGTCTTTTCATATGACAATACACTATTAAGAATAGGATTATATGTGTTTTCATAACTCATTCTTACTAATGGTCCAAAATGTTTGAAGAACAATTGTCTTGCTTCAGAAGGTAATTCTATAGGTTTACTAATATCAAAAGTAGCTTGATATCCATTTAAAGTATTTTTTGGATTCTCTTGCATAAATTTTTCTACAGATTTATCTCCTTTTCCTAATTTACCTGGGCTATTTGAAACATAACTAAGATAGTCATAACAAGTTTGATAATCTTCAAATTTTACTAATGGACATTCCATAATTTCACCTATATAATTAAGATACTTTTCAATATCTTTCTTAGGAGTGAAAGTGTTATTAGTAAGACACAATTTAGATCCATCTGTAAAGATTCCTACTTTAACAAATTGATATTTTTCTCCTTCTGTTTGTAATTTAGCATTAAGAGAAGAATTAAATGCTCCCCAACAAGGACTTGTGGTATAATAATAATTAGTTCCTTTATTAGAAACTCCAATAAGAGATGTAAATAAACTCATGATTCTTTATTTGTTGTTAATTTTTTATGTTTAAATTCTGTCCAATCTCCACTTTCTACAACTTCTTCCTCATTTGTGATTTTTAGAGGAGATAGATAATAAACTAGATAGTCTTCATCTTCAATTTTAATATATTTTTTAGAATAAAAATCAGGATATCCTTCTAAGATATCTAAATTTCTTGCTGTCTTGTCATCTACTTTATACAGTTCAAATACTACCAGATTATTTTCTTTTGTAGGTATTAGTGCAGGAAATCTATCTGACATAGAAATCATTTTAAAAGGAACTTCTACACTAACAGTTTTAATAAAGTCTGAATGAGACATTAAATAATGATTATATAGACCTTTTCTTAAAGAGCCATATACAGCTACTTTATACTTGTTTTCCATTTTCTATAAGTTCTTTAATTAATTCTTTAGTAACAGTTTTTCCAAAGTCTCTATGGAAGTCTGAGATATCTTTAGATTCAAAACCATCAGGTATTTCTACTTGAATTAAGTTATGAGCCTTTGCAATCTCAGTTGCATACATTCTTCCCCAATTATGAGATTTGTTAAAGTCATTATCATACCATATAAAAACATTTTTAAATCTTTTCTTTAGATCATTGATTTTTTCTTTAGAAGGATTTCCAGTTTCACTTTGCATGTTAACAGAAGGATAACTACTATTAGACATGATACACATAGAATCTTTTCTACTCTTGGTAATAATTACAACATCTCCAGAAATAGGAAGATAATTATACAAATCCCAAATACTGAAAGGAATATTAGAAGTCCATTTAGCACTTTTACTATAAGGTCTGTATATTTTATAATAAAATTTTGAATAATATTCTGTATATGCATAACAATAGTTTTTTGTGCTAAATAATTGATTATATTCTCCATCAATTAAATAATAATGTGAAATTGGATAAACCCCAAACTCTGTTAATCTTTTATGATCTACTCCATAAGTTTCCCAATATTCAATATCCTCTAAGTTAAGATCTCTAATTCTTATTTTAATTTCATATTCTTTCTCTTTTGGTGTGTAATTAAGTCTATGACAAGCTATGTTAGATTCACATTTTACATCTGTTTTAGAAATTAATTCTGAAGCATCTGCTAATGTAGGCAATTGTAAAAAAGATTGAATTAATGAAACTATATCTCCATATTCTCCACTAGCAAAATCTTTATAATAAATTTTACCATCAGGATTATAATAGATATAAAATGAAGGATGATTATCTTCCCTTAGAGGACTGTTGATTAATTGGTTTACTGGTAATTCTCCTAAGAAATAAAATAATAACTTTAATTCATCTTTATTTCCTGTTGTTAGAGGTTTACCAATTAACATATCTTAATTAAAATGGAAGGTCATCATCATAAGGATCTTCTGATTTCTTTTCTTCTACTTCTTGTGGTTTAGCTGGTTCTGTTGTTTCAACTCTATATTCTTTTAATTCAAATGGATTCTCTCCATAGAAAGCATTAGATATATCTGAAATATCAGAAGCTAATTTACTATAGTCTGTAATCCAATTTCTCAAAGTAGATCTATTATAGACAGTTTGAAACATTTTACCATCTTTACCTTCTCTTACTCCACACAACACTTTAAAAGTTTGTTCTTTACCTTCAGCTAATTTTACTAGTTGATGTAGTTCTTTAAAGTTTCCTTTAAATAAAGCTGGTACATCTTCTATTTGACAATAAGCTTGAGTGAGATCTTTTTCTACTTTTCCAGGTTGTGGTAAATTAAACCAATTAGAAATAGTTTCTACAACACTAGCTTCTCCTCTATAAGCTAATCTTAGTCCTTCTGGCCTAAACCAAGGATATGCAGAAGTGTCTTTAGCTTTTAATTCTGCAGGTGTAATCCATGTAGAATGTCCAAAGATATTTAATACTTGTACTTTTCCTGAAGTTTTACTTGTCCAAGAAGATTTTACAATAGTTTGTTGAAGTCTAACAACTCTTTCTCTAGCTACTGCATCTTTTATTTTTAACCAAAATACAATATCTACAGTGTCTTTCTCTCCATCAGGAAATTGTTGAGTCCTAATATAAATAGGAGGTTCTACTTCTTTGCCAATAATTTTTTGTAATGTTTTTTGATCTGGGTTGATTGCTATTACTTCCACAGTTGCTACCCCCACTAAAGGAAAAAATCCTCTACTTTCTTTTCTTTCTCCAATCAACATAACTATTTATTTTTATCAATTAATAATTTAATACAAGTTCTAAAGCTTTGAAGATAATTTCTATATATAATTAATTCTTCTTCAGGCAAGTTATAACATTTATTTTGTTCTAATACACAAAATCTTTTAGAATATTTATATAAGTCTCCTTTTATAGTTGCATAGTTAAATTTCCAATCTTTAATAGAATTTTTTTTACATTTTTCTATATCACATACCTTATAAAGATGGAGTACTCTCACAGTTAAAGGCAATGCTCTTTCTACATTAGTAACATATACATTTCCATTATTGTCTACTAAATACAAAGTATCATTTACATCAAAATTTAAATTAGAAGTTCCTCTTGTTTTCATAATCTATTTCTTCAAACTAGGATATACTCTATCCCAATAAGTTTTAACCTCTCCATTTTCATCTGACTCAGAAATAGTTATTGTTTGACCACTAAGATAAGGACATCTACTGCCTTCAGCACCAGAAAAAGATAAATTTAGTTTATTACCATCTCTAAAAGCATAAGCTATAGCATCAACTTTAGATGCATATATATCTTTTACTTTACCTGTTAAAGCAATTTCTCTAGTATATACTTCTTCTGATAAATTTTGAGCTACATATTTATCCTTAACATGACAACAAAATATAGTTTTAGGACTTAGCCTACAGATATTATCATATAATCTCATCATTACATCTCTAGAATGCATATATCCATATCCTTGAGGTAAAGCTGTTACTTTCTCAAATCTAGGATCTGATGGAGATAATTTTGTTTTCTTATCTTTCTCATCTCTATTATATGATTTACCTTGAGGTTTATCCATATATTCTAAAGTTCCAATAATCTCAGACCATTCATCTAATCTAGTAGTTGTATCTATAATTAGTGTCTCATATGGAGGAGTATATATTCCTTTTTCTTTATCATATCCTTCTTTCCATATAGCTCTAAGAATTTCCATGAATTGTTCATATTGTTTTTCTAAAGGTAAATGTGTATCTACTTTAATTTTAACAGCATCAACAAAATCACTTCCATCCTCAGTATCAATAATAAGACTATTAGGCAACTGAGAAAAAATTGTTGTTTTTCCAGCTTTTGGTAAACTATAAAATAAAAGCCTTCTTGGTTCAATAACTGCTTTAGCAATAATCTTTTTTGGTAATTCTATCATAATCCTTTTTCTAATTTATAATTTCTCATTTTCTCTAAGCCTATATAATCATCTTTTTTAGGCAATTCTTTTATTCTACCAGTTTTTCCTTCTAATAGAACAGAGATATTACTATCTCCCTCAATATTTCTAGAAGCTACTATATGTACACTTCTATAACTATTTCCCCAATCTTTTAAGGAATATCCAAGATGAGAATCTAAATTTGGATAGACATTAGGATTTAATAAACCAATTACAAGATTAGCATCTTCTGATAAATTACCAGTACCTTTAAAATCAGCTCTTGTGGGAGCTAGATTATCTTTAGATACTTTTAATCTATCAATGTTTTCAAGCTCTCTATTAAACTGTGATAAGACTATTATAGTCATTCCAAATAGATTTCTAAGAAAAACAAAACCTTCAGATAATTTATCTATATTCTCTTTTTCTGATAATCCAGGATTTCTTTTACATAATGCTACATGATCAACAATACATATAATCTTTTTCTTAGGGTCATTAGGAATATATCCAACAATCCTTTGTTTAGTGATTTTATTATTGAATTCATCTCTTTCTACTATATTTTCTCTTAACACCTTACCATTTCTTTCAGCCACTTCAAACATCATATTAAATATACTGCTTGGAGTTTCTTTATCTTGATAAAATGTAATTAGTTTAGGAGAATCTTTCTTAGGTATACCATTTTCATCTAAATCTCCAAATAATCTCACAATATCTGTATCATAGATTTCATTTACTAGTCTTAGATGTTCTGGTGTTAATTTATCTTTACATCTTCCTAAGATATAGTTAGAATCACAATAAATTCCATATTTAATATCCATGAAGTATGCTACCCATTTAGCAATTTTTTCTACCAAATCAATCTCCATTGAAAAATAGTGGTATTCAACAGGTTCATTCTTTGGTAAAATATCATTAATATATGGTTGTAAGATAAAACAATTATCTAGAAATGCTGTTTTACCTGATTTAGGTCCACCACCTATTACATAATAATATTTTTTTTGAACTCCATGAATATAAGCATTTAATCTAGGTAAACCTATATTTAAACCTTGATTTAAGCCTTTTAATCCATCTTCTACAGCTCTTTTAAAAATATTATCTGTCATATACTAGTTTCTCTAACTCTATGTTCAACAACATTACCTTCTTTAATTGCCTCAATCTCTTCAGCTAATCTAGATATTTCATTTTTTTCAATAAAATATACTAATAGCTGCATATATTGCATATCTCCATATCTAAAAGAATCTACATAGTGTTTAGTAGCATTTAATATCTCCTCTTTTGTATATTGAGGATATTTGGACATAAATCTTTTTAACTTAACTACTATATTAGCTAATGTTCCTCTCCATCTATAAATAGTTCCAGGTTTTGCTCCTTTAGGAAACATTTCAATCATTTCTTTAGCAAGAGAAATAATCTCATCTGATTTAATAGGACTATTTCTAGTAGAGACTAATTTCTGTCCTTTAGTTCTTAATACTATTTTACTATCAAGTATCTTTATGAATAAGTTTTCTTGTAGCTTTAGTAAATCATCAAAACTTCTTTCCACACATTCAGGAATTAAGTTAGATTCTACTGTAGCTAATAACATAAATTGATTGACTGTTACTCCTGCTTCTACCAACCTCTCCAGTCTCAATTCCATATTAATCCTCCTTCTCTAATTCTTTCAAGATCTTATTAGCAATAGCAATTCTCCTTTCATATTTTCTTCTAATAATTTCACTTACTAGAAAAATAGTTGTCTTTGGAGGAAGTTTTAGATTAATCAATTCAGTCAGACCCCATACTTTGTCTTCTAATGTTTTTACTTGTAATAACTCAGCAATTTTCTTTGCATTTTCTTTACCTAATCTTACTACTACTCTTACATTAAAAATGTCTTTTCCATAACCCTTCATATCTTCTTCACATTTTAAGATTGTTTATTTTTAAGTTTTTCTCTCCATAAATATGCACTTTTAATGTTAAATAAATTATTATTTTTCTATCAAAGCTAGAGATAATTGTAATGCTTTTGCTTCTGCTTTATCTATATGTTCTACTAAAGAACTAGCTTCTTTTACAGTTCTTTCTATTTTAGCATCACACAGAGTATCTCTAATCTTCTTTAAATGATCTTCATTGTAATCAGAAATAAATATTTTACTATTAGGAGTTCCATATATTATGGCTAACCTATAGTTTGTCCCAGTATCTACTATATCTTCTATATAATAAATAAGTTGAGTGTTTAACACTTCAGTTTTAATTCTACCAATTTTAACTGGCTTACTTTCTATCTTTATTAGCATTTTCTTCAATAATTTTGTCTAAATAATTATTTATTATTTTTATTGTTTTATCTGGAATGTCTTTTAAATCTTTATTTTCTTTAGCATATTCTAATACAGTTCCTATTCCAAATATCTTATATAAAGTATTAGTACTTGGAGTAATAAGAACTAATATAAGAAAGCATATGTTAGAAATAAATGCATTTCTAAGCCACTTTTTAGCAGATTTCTTTTCAAAACCCTCATCTTCTAGGTTTGTATAACTCCACAACATTCCTAATATTGTAACACTGGCTATTGAAGATATAATCAACAATAGAATGAAAATAAATTTAATATTATCTGCACTTTCTATTAAATATAAAGCCCAATAACTATTCATCTTCTGATTTTTTAATAATTTGTAAATTTTCTTTATTTACTAATTGCCACCAAATTATAGCAAGCACAACATTTACATATAATAGAAGCTCATTCACTTTGACTTTTTTCTAAATAATTATTTACTGCTTTAATGAAGTTTTCAGGCAACTCTTTTACTTTTTCATTTGTTTTGCTATATTCTATAACAGTTCCTAATCCTATTATTCTATAACAAGACTTTGTAGAAGGAAGCAATGTTACAGACAATATTAGTACTGCCAATATTGGTGTTATCTTTTTAAGATGCTTTTTAGCAAGTTCTTTTTCTTTTTCATCTCTTGCTATAGAAGCAACTATTAAGAACACAATAAAAAGTATAGACACAATAATTAGTATTATACTTAACAAAGCAATAAAGTTGTCTGCTTGTTCAATAAAATAAAGTAACCAGTAACTATTCATCTTCTGAACATTTAATAATTTGTAAATTTTCTTTGTTTACTAGTTGCCACCAACAAACTAATCCATCTAGATCATCATTCTTAGATAACAACTTAATAATTATACTTTCAGCTTCTTCTAGAGAATCTGCTTCCCCAATTAAATCTTTCATTCCTCCTTTAGGATAAACATTGGCACTAAAAAAGATTAGAATCTTATTCTTCATAATAATTTTTCTTTAAATAAAAATTAAATACTAACTTATATCCATAAACTTTATCTATATTCTTTATGATAGTAAATAAGAATGTATATCTTTTAAAGATATAAAGTTTGTTATCCATGGTAGAAACTACATGAAATTTAGGTTTACAAATAGAAAGACAAGAAAAAGGAATTGCTAGTATAAAACTTTTCAGATCATAAACAGTATTTGCATTCCTTATTGTTATTTTAGTTTTATGTTTTATTAAATCTCTTATTCTTTTTATTGAAAGATAATCTCCAGCAAACAAAAGCTCATAATGATAAGGTATTCTCCAAACAGTAGTTTCTATATTAGAGAAATCATATGTATCCTTATCATACTTCCAGAATTTATCATGAATTTCTTGTAATTCATATGTAATGCTTTTTTTTAAAGAAGCTTGATAAGTGATATACATTATACATGTAATAAGTGTATCTAAAATAAACATTCTATGTTGAAGTTTTTCAGCATATGTAGAATTCTTTGTTAATTTCTTCAAAGTTCCTAAATATTCTATCTCCAATATCCAATGATAAGCTAACATTCTTAGAATTCTCCAACATCTTAACTTCTTTAAGATAAAAAATATTATTTTCTTTGTCACATATATAAGTATTTATTGTAAATAAAGATATTTCTTCCTGAAGAACATAGTTTATAACAGTAAAGTCAGAATAAATTTTACTTTTAGATTCTTCTAATGCCTGTTTCAATGTAAACAATCTTCCTTTCCAATATAATTCCTGCCCTCTTATTATATATACTCCCACATATTCAGAAGATCTTCCTCCTTTTGCCTTTTTTAGATTTGAATAATATTGATTAATTCCTATACTTTTGCCAGATCCCCATCCAATTCTAGTATAAGCATCATTAAGTGAAAATAAATATTTTTGAAGATCTATTTCTTTGTCTATGTCAAAAATTATATAATAAGAATGATTATTTTTAATCTTAATATTCATAAGGAATAATATGAATTTGATTTCCTACTTCTGTAACTTGATACATCTCTAAATAATTAGAATGTTCCCAATAATTTAAAGCTTCTTCTACAGAATTAAAATGTCTAACTTCATCCCAGTTAGTAGAATAAATGTTAGATTGAGGAGTTTTAAAGAATCTAAAATCTCCATTGTTAAATCCTAAAGGTCTTTTCATATTAAATAACTACAGTGTTAATTTTACTTTTAATAATTAAAATATTTTTTGAATCAAGTCCCAATAATTCACATATTTCTTCTTTAGTGATTATTTTTTGTTCTCTTTCAATAAGTATTCTCTTTAAATAATTTTCCCTTTTAGCAATACACCAACCATAATTTCCATATTTGGGCCATTCAAAAGATCTAGGAGCAGATCCATTAAATCTATGATCATTAGAAATGACATAAATTTTATCATCTTCCATGAATAAAATACCATGAGATACAGTTAAACCACCTTCTGTATAAGTGATATAAGCTTTATCTTGCCCTACTTCTTTTATGTAGTCAGATAATTTTTTAATTAGTTCTTCCATCATTTTTTCTTTGTGTTATAAGATCTTCTAAATTTCTTTACTTTGTAATTATTAATCTTTTCTTTAGATTGATAATTTTCAAAATAATCATTCTTCTTTTTAGCCATAATATCTATTTTAGTTATTATACTTTTTCTTTAATTCTTTCCAATCTTTTATAAAGTCTGAAATAACTTTAGGAAGAGAAACCACTAAGAATACTAGTACTGCAACTATAAAAGTTACAATTTCATATCCTTTTGTAATCTTTCCTTGAAAATATATTGCTGAAAATAATAGAGATCCTAAAATAATAGAAAAAATGATATTAACTATTACTTCTGTAATAAACTCTTGTAAATAAATTTTCTTTATTGGATGCATAATTTAAATATTTATTATTTTTTTAGATAAAGGTTTAAATAATTTAAAATAATTTTCTCTATCTGTATAACCCATAGCTCCCATACAAGATTTTCCATAAACTTGTATTAATGTATCTTGAGGTAAATCCAAGAGTTCTTTAAGTTCTTCTTCTGTGATAGAAAATACTTTTGGATTATCAAGAAAAGCTAAACTATTACAAACTTTCCATCCAGGAAGTTCTGTAAAAGAATCATAGCTATAAGGAAGATTTTTTAAACCTTTTCTATATGAATAAAGCATTTCTTTATGATTCAACTCTTTTATCCAATTAAAATAGAATACAAATTTATTTTCATTAAGATATAGATGTCCAACTATTTTAGTTAACATTGATGGATCTTTTTCTTGGTCTATGTTGTATACATCTACTAAATCTCTAACATATACACAACATTTCTTTCCTAAAATATCTTCAACTTTCATGTTTTATCTCAGAATAAAATTCAACAATTTCTTCATTGATAGGAATTATACCATAATTATTAGATTTTATATGGTTATTTATAAGTAATTCTGCTAATTTTAAAGTTTGGTTTAACCAAGTATCACCTATACATTCTATTTCAAAAACTTCTTTTCTAAGAAAGCTTGTTCTTTTAAAAGCTCTTATAGGTAAATTTATTTTAGGATTATCTTTGTTGTATATAATATAAGTGCTCTCATCTATATTACTTAGAAAGTCTGCAAGATCTAGCACAGCTTGAGATTTTTTAGTGATAAATACACTAATATCATTTTCTCTTGCTTTCTGAAGAAGTTCCTTTATTAAGTTTAATTCTTGTCCTAATTTTATATCTGGAAACCCATAATAATATCCTCTCCATCTATTGCCTAAGAAATCTTTATCAGTAAGCCAATTAAAAAATGTGTCTGTTAATACAATTTTGCTTCTTCTAGAATCATTCCAGATTAGTTTATATAGATCTGCTCCTAGTATTTTATCATCAGGTAAAAATAATCTATTATCTGTTGGATTATAAGACAATGTTATAATTTTATTCTTTTTATTTTTAAAGGTTATCTCCATCACTATATCCTCCTACACAATAAGTTAAATTTTTAATTTAATTTCAAAATCTGCTAATTTTCTAAGATCACTTGTAGGAACTTTAACTATTATATCTCTAGATCCATTTCTTCTATAAGGAATATAAAAGTCATAAGGAGTATCATATACTAGTTCTTTACCTTTAATTTTAGCTTCTATGTAAGGAGGCAATTTCTTTGTTTGCACATATATAGCTGTTTCTTCTGTTGCAAATATTACAAAATCTTCTTTACCATATATCCATCCAGGATTACCTCTTACATTTAAAACTTCAATCCAATGTATGGTTCCATCTAAAGGACCTGTTGATCTTCTAGCTCTTTTTAATGCTTTAATGTCATAACTAACCCAAGGACTATCAGGATTTTTTCTCCACCAAAAGTCTATATGATTAAACATATCTTCTTTTACTGAAGCTTTTTTTACTTCTCCTTTAAAATAGTCTTGATGGATTTTCATCATAACATCTTCCCATTCTTTACCATATTTCCATGCTTGTTGCCTTGTTACCATTTCTACCCTTCATATCTCCACTCAATAAGGTAACTAAAATAAGATTATGTGGCATTAAACATTAGTTTTCTAAATATTCTTCTATTATAGCTTGTTCAGGAATCACTTTTAAAACTTTTATTTTTATGGTTTCTCTTGTATCCCAATCAAAATCTTCTTCTAAAAATTCAATAATTTCATTTTCATGATAATAGCAACAGTCACTTCCTATTATAGAAAAGCTACTACCATCCCAATTTATAGGAGCTATAAATTTTGTTTTATTAGGTCTTTCACATATACAAATAAAAGTACATTCTTTTAGATTATCAAAATCTAATTTTTTAAATTCTTCATAAGTCATAATAATTCATCTTCAAATTCTTTTATAATAGAGTTTAATAAATAAACAGTTTTGGGAACAAAACCATATTCATAATCTAGAAGAGCCAATAAACCCTTTTTGTCAAAACTATCTGATCTTCCTGGAAAGAAAAAATTATCATGATAAGTTTTTTCAATAACTAAATAAGGCCCCATTCCTGTAACTGCTTTTCCTTTTAAAATAAATAAAATACTTTCTTTGTCTTTACTAGGAAAGTCTTTATTTAAGAATTCTTCTACAGTCATACAAAAGCAATTTTGAAATTCTTTAGAGAAAAAAGTTGTACATTCTTAGTTTTAGGATCTTGGATACTAATATAGTGAAAATGTCTTAATTCTTTTTCTTTTGTATTGTAGAGATGTTCTTTATCTATTTGTACTGTAATAGAAGTATAAGTTTTCTTTCCAGTACCTATTTTTATAGGTTTTATATCTTGAATGTATCTGAAACCTTCAGTCACATCTTGACCTATTCTAAAATTTCTGTATTTATCTGTAAGACAAATCACTTTAAAAAATTTCTTTTTCATATTAACTTTCTTTTATTTCATATAGTATTTCATACATTCTATCAAAATTACTACTGTTAACCCAACATTTAGAATCATCATTTATCCAATAAATTTGAGCAGTATTAGATTTTGAAAATAATGTAACAACTTTTTTTAAAACAATAATTTCTAATTGTTCTCCAGTAGTTTTTCTTTCTACTATGTAGTGTTTACCTTCTAATAAATCTTTTAATCCAAACATATTTTTACATAAATAATTGGTTCTTCTGTAGAAATATCATTCTCTTCAAGTAACTCACTAAAATTAATAGGAGTAATCTCTTTTGAATCTTTTAAAAATTTAGAAATAAATATTCCTTCAGACAATTTAAGGCTTTTATCTTCTTTACAAAAAAGATAATTTTGTAGCATTCTTTCTTTATAAGAAGAGGGTAAACTAGTTATTAAATGTCTTCCTCTTTTTAAAGACTCTTTAAATGAAGCTTCTCCTGGGAACTTGTCATAGGCTTCATAGTCAATTTTACTATCTAAAATCTCAATATGTTTTGTATTTATATGTAATACAAGTCTTTTTATTGGTTTTTGAGATTTGAGATTTTTATAATAGTAAAATTTTTCCATACTTATTCTATATTTTGAAACAATATAAAAATCTAAAATTTTCAATATATTGGGACAAATACTACCTGTATATGTTCCAAGATTATCTTCTATAAATAGATTTGAGATACCTACTCTTAATTTCAGTTTTTTATATGTTTCAAAAGGTTGATCTGTTACATGATTTAAATATTGTTTGTGGAATATTAAGTCATCTAAATGTTTTTTATTTACTAAATAAAATTCAAAACTTTTCATAATAATCTAATTATATTAGCATCTAATTCTTCTAAAATAGCTTTTAAGTTGATATCTCTAACACTTTCAGAATAATATCTCATTACTATTGCTTCATTTAAAGTTACTAAATAATCTGTGAAATTAGAATTAATTTCTGAAGTTAACATTAAAAAAGTCTCACATGGTTTTTTTAATAAAAACCAAGTTTTATTATTTACCAGTTTAATTTTATTAATTTTAGTTTTAAAAAGAAAATCACTTTTAACCTCATGTGGTAGAATATTTCTTAAAAGTTTAGTTTTAGAACAAATTGGCACTGTTAAAAGATAATAGTCTTTAGATATTTGATAAAGATAAGATGGAGGATATGTTATTTCTTTATAAAAAACATTAGTAAGAACTTCTTTTTTTGTATTGAAGTGCAAATGTGATTGTATAAAAAAGTTTTCAAATTTAGTACTAAAAACATTCTTATTCTTTCTTTTAGGGCTAAAGAATTCTTTAAGATTTAAAACATATAATGCTAACATTTTATGAAATTATAATAACTAAAGGATCTATTTCTTTCTCTTCAAGAATTTCTTCTATTCTACTTTGTACATAACTAGTTATGTTAGTATAATAAAAAGAATAATCTCTTTTAAGTTTTTCTTCAAAGTCTTTTTCAAGATGGACTTGTCTATATTCAGCTAAATCAAAAATATCTAAAGAATAATCATCATATCCACATTTATATTCAACTCTAAAAATAGTAAGTCTTCCTTCTTTATCTTGAATATAACTGTTTAAACTAGGCTTTAGAACTTCACATGCTTTTAAACATAAAATATCTTTTACTGGAATTTTTGGAAAAGTATTAGAGAACTTAAAATGCTTATCTTCACCAAATCCTAGATATTTCTTAGAAAAAGATACTACAGGTTTTGAATATATCTGATACTCTTTATATAGTTCATTATATCTCTGCATATAAAGATAGTTTGCATCTCTTTTAGTAAGATTACCTTTCCAAATCATAAATTGATAGAGAGGAAAATATATCCAATCATTAGACCCTTTTCTTTCCTCCCTATGATTTAGTTTTAGCAATTTATTTTTGTTAAATAATATTAACATAATACTATTTATTTTTAAGCCTTCTTTTTATTTCTTCTGTAGAAACTTCAACAAAACCATAATCTCCTTTCTTATCTTCAATAATAGGAGTCTCTTTCCATCCTAAACAATAATTAAAATGTGGTTTTGGATTACTAAAATCCATCATTTTTAAATAAGCTTCTTTTTTCATAATAAATAATTTAAAATTTCTTTTTCTTTAGTTCTCTATGTGTGTAAATTATCAAATACCTATGACATATATTAAAAGAAGTAATAATAGAAAAATAATACCTATTATACCTCCAGTAGATGGTTTAGCTGGATCAGGTCCAATATCTGGCCTCATATGAGGTTCAATATAACTATTGTCAATACTATCATCCACAATGTATTTATTGTGCTCCATAAATGTAAAGTTTTAAACTTGTTTTCAATTATATTAAGTACTCTTATTATAGCTTTTTCTTTTTTATCAACTGTACTACTTAGATCTTCTATCTTGGTATTTAACTGGTTGATTTCAGAAAGTTCTGTTTTATATACAGAGGTTTTTACTTCAGAAGAATTCTTTATAGGAAGAATTATATTTTGAAGTTCATGATTTTCATCTATATCTAAATAAACTATACCATTATCTTCTAAAACTTCTGCTAGTTTAATAGGTATCTTATGAAGATATTGAGTGTCTCTAATAGTAGTAGCAACAATTTTCTTATTAGAATCTTCTAGATATAGTATTTTAGATGGAGATAGTTTATGTACTGTACATTTAATCATAATTATTTTCTAAAGTTAATTTCTCTTCATAGTAACTAGCAAAAATATACCTACTTTCTTTTTCAGTAAGTTCAATATACATTTGCTTGGTGAAGTTAATGAGTTTTAAATCTCTACTAACACTAACAATCATAAGAATATCTCCTTGTGATATATGTTCATTGGTTGTCTCAGAAACTAATAATAGAAATGGAGAGATTTCATCTAAGGGTTTTACTATTTTAGTAGTACAATTTACTTTTAACATATTAATCCTCCCATTCTATTTTTACAGTGTCAATGTAGTTATCTATAAGATATCTCTCTTTAATTGCATCCTCTTTAGATAAATGTATAAGAATACTGTTTTTGTATGTTCCATTACTATCTTTATATATATTTACCCATCCTTCTCTTTTTTGAGGTTTCATACACAAATCTTTTGAAGAATCTCTTATTAAATATACTTTTCCATTATTATGATATGTTTCTAAATATTCTGTTCCATCTTTAAGATATAGTGCAACAATTGATGTAGAACATATACTTATTTTATCAAAACAGAGTATTCTCGCTTCACAACTATCTCTAGTACATACAGGATGTCCAGCTTTAGCTTCTTCTAGATTAAAAGGTTTCATATTCTATTGATTTAAATTTTGATTTCAGTATAAAATTGTAATAATTCATTTGTTTTCATCCATTTAATAAATCTAGAATCAATAATCTTTATACATTTAGCTCCATAATTATTATTATAGTATGAATTTTTCTTGTCTGATCCTTCTATATACTTAGTACCTTTTGGGATAATGGCTTTGAAAAGAAAAGTATTTGGTAAATGATACAGTGTTGTTTGTTTAGCATCTTTTTCATTAATGTAACAGTGTATAACACCAAGTGTTATTGATGTTTTAGAATCATATTTAATATTATTATCAGCTTCAATATTATGATTTATTACAGGAAAATGAGCATAAGGTGTATAGCAGACATATTTATTATGAAAGCAATCATAACAAAATTCCAATAGTTTCCAACAAGGAATGTCTTCTTCTGCTATTTTAAATTTTGTATCTTCTTTAATATATAGACACATAGTTTATTGAGTTTTAAACTGAATAATAGTATCTGTTTTTATTAATACAGAATCTCTATAGGTATATTCATATTTTACTTCTAGATTACCTCTTAGATATTCTAAATGAGATTTTTCTTTGGAAGTAGTTAATACTATTAACCATCCAAAAATTGTTATAGCAAAAAGACAATAATAAAATATAATTCCTAAAGAATCAATGTTAGTATCTTTTATTATTTTATAGGTAAATATTAAAATAACTATACTTAATGTTAAGAATATTATTGCTATATAAATCATTGTTGTTATATTATCTGAATAAATTGATGTATGGCATAGGATCTAATATGAAACTGAAAATTAATAGAAGAATAAAACATATTATGCCATATATGAATTTTTCTTCTAAACTTCTATTGTCTTCTCTATTTGTAGTCATATTCTGTTTCTAGAGTTAGTTTGTCTATTACTGTATAATAAGTAGTGTCAAAAGCTACTTCATCTCCAATAGATGCTGCTAATCTTTCATCTCCATTTCCTTTTTTAAATAAGATAGTTAATCCTGGATTAGGACACCATAGAATTCTTCCTATTCCATAATCATTTACACAACTTAATCTATTTTTAACAATAAAATATGGATGTTTAGGAACTTTTGGAGTTTGTTCTATTGTTACTTTCATAATTAAATATATTCTGTTGTGAATGTTATTTCATCTATAATTGAATAAAAGTATGGATTAAAGTTTTAAAAATATCTTGAAAATCTAACTTCAAAAGCTATGTCTATAGAATTAGAAGATAATATTGTTTCATTATCTAATTGTAATGATACTGATAGATTATCTCCTTCCATGTTCAAAACTAATTTAGATTCTTTTAAAATCTCTTTTAGCTGAGTTTTAATTATTTCTTTTTCTTCCATTTTAATTAAATTTTAAAAATTATGTAGATGTTGAAGATAAATTGGAATATTATTCCCTAGATGTTTAGGAAAAATAAGAAAAAATGGAATAGTCATATTTCAGACTATTCCTTGGTTAAGATTAAGCATTGTCTTGCTCAATATCTTCTTCATGTATTTCTTGTGCTACAAAGTCATCTTCATCTACCATTTCTGTGGTCTCAACTAAGAGATCTTCATAGTTAGGATCATTCTCATTCATACAGAAATATAGGTTTCTGTAAATAGGTAATCCTTGATGTAAATGAATCTTTGCAGGTGTTCCCTTTTCTTCATTTGCAGGTGTCATTTTAGGTTGCTGAACTTTATCTTCAGTTTTCCAAAATGGTTCACCTACTTGCTCTCTCACTGAGATTCTACAATTAGGCCATACTGTTGCAAGATTTGTACCAACTTTGAGATCAAACATTTCCATGATCTCTTTGTCAATGGTCATTCTAATGATCCTGTTTTGCTTAAATAAAGCTGCTCCTCTACTGATGATAGCTTTACTCTCAATTCTAATTCTTATAAAATTAGGATTGTTACTTTCACCAAAATCTAAACCATTTTCTTCATCAAAGGGCACAATAATAACCCCAGCTTTCTTCTTTGACATAATTTTTAAATTTAAATAGGTTAATAATATATAAGAGATAATAAGTTTTAAGGTAAAATGTGGTATTTTAAACTTAAAATTAAGAACTTATACCACAAAGTTTTTTGAGAATGAATAAACCAATATAAAAATGACAAAAACAGAGAATAAGGTTTTAGCTATCTTTATTCTAAGATTGAGTAGGTGAGAAGTTTGGAGGATTGAGAGAGACAAAGATGCTCAATATGTAATCTAACTCTCTCTTTCTCAGGTAAATTAGTCCAATGTTTAACTTTAAATCCCTGTAAAGGAGATTCTAAAGCATTAACAATAAAAGTGTATGGTAAAACAGTATGTTTAATAGCTTTACCATAAACAGGTTCCTCATATACTACTTCACTAGTAATATATTGTTTTTTACCATGTTTATCAAGAACAGGTTTAATCTCACCAGTTTTTTTATCTCTAAAAGATTTAAGTAGAGAAACAGTTTTAGTTTTAATATCCTTCCTTAGAAGAACACTCCCTTCTAATTCCATAGTCAGGGAGATTTGAGAATTTTCTTTAATCATAAACTAATATATTAATGATCCAAATCATGATCACCAAATATTGATAGAAGATGTCTGTATTTTATTTAAATATAATATTATAATAGGTACAGGTCTAATTTTAATTTATATATAGAATTAAAACTGTACCTTGTTGCACATAGTTTATTATATTATATACATCTAAGTGTAACTTAATACATCCTTTTCAAGGATTTCTAAGTGCAACACATATAAAATAAGCTCCTGAGACATTTATGTTGAAGGAGCCACTAATTATCAATAATCTTAAAAGTCAAATATCATTTAAATTTAATTTTACTATAAGCTTCAGCAATATTATTACATCCAAGACTAATACTATTAATTATATTTAATTTATCTTGATCTTTCAATATACTAATATTTTTGACACTAGTATGTATTTCATTTAATCTCTGCATCATAACCATTAATTCATTAGTTATATGATGTAATTTAATAATTTGATTAGTTCTATCCATATATGTCTAATTCTTTATATGTCTTTACAAGCTATATAAAACAACCTTTATATGTAATTTCTGTATCATATAAAACAACTTTCACATGTGTTTGTTATTACATATAAAACAGTCATTATATATAAGATAAAGACATATATTGAAAAATAAATTTAAAGGTTAGTCCCAGATGTTTTTATAATATTATTATATAAACAATAAAATAAATTATCTGGGACCATAACCAGGACCAAAATTATATAACTAAACAGAATTAAGCCTTGTTTAATTTATAATAACCAGTTACTTTAACTGCATTCTTATCTACCATAGTAGTATGAATCCAGCTAAATTTAAATACACTGTAACCTAATGAAGATAATAATTTAATTGCAGCTTCTTCATCTAATGTAGTATTAGATTTAGATTGTTTTTTAGTAGAACTAGCTCTATCAGTAGTTTTAGTTTGATATTCACTTTTACCTTTAAAAACTTTAGTGAAACCATTTTGTATAGGACTTCTACCATATTCCATATATGGATTACATTTCATAGAAATTAAAGCCTTAACAAAACCATCTTTGATTTCATCATATTTTAAAGTTAAAGCTTGGTCATAGTAATATTTTTTATTCTGTTTATTTAGTGTAAACACTCCAACTCTTCTAAGAATAGGAAACCAAGCTGTTTTATACTTTATTTTCCTTTCTTGAATATATTCAGTGAAAGATTTAGGAGTGAATTCATTTTCTGTTAAACTGTTTAAGAAGTCTTGAATGATTGATAAACTATTATTCAATGATTCTGTATAAGCTCTGTTTAGTTTCATGATAAATAAAATTTAAAGTTAATAAATATAATTAAGTCACCAATGTTTGAATGATGATGTCTGTTTTTTATTTATATTATATATTATATTATATATATTATATATTATACTTCTAATATACTATTCCCTAGTTTTATATGAAATATTCTTTATATGGTTTATTAGCACATATCTTTTATCATTTTATATCTTCTTTCATTACATATAAAATATTGTTTTATATAGTTTGCTGTTACATATAAAAGTACAAGCCATATAAAATTTTCTTAATATGTTCTTTACACTACATATAAGTGTTGTTACATATAGAATATTCTACATATATTATTTTTGTTGCACTTAGATTCTATATTATATATAAACTATCTGCAACATATTTGATCTCTTACTTTTATTTATATATAGTAAACTAAGAGCTCTATTTTAGAATAGTATTAGAATTATATTAGAGTATTTAAGTGTTTGTTAAAAATAGTGTTAAAATTTTTTGCACCAAAACAAGTTTGGTGCAATATTTAATTTAATATACCCAACAGTCTTCAGTAGTATCAGATAAAGCAAAACTACTTCCTACTTCATCAAAGTATTGATCTTCTTCTTGTTCAATTATTTCTAATTCTTCCATAATGATAGCAAATATTAATTGTTAATAACATAAGTAAAATCCACATGATAAATAATAGCCAATGAATGATAACATTGTTGTTTATATACTCTATAGCTATCATATAAGCTAGTGATTCAACTAAAACAAGTACAATTCCTTTCTTCATAGTATTATATTTATGTCCAATGATTAGAATAAGATTATGTTTTTTATTTCAAGATAAATCTTATGAAGACTTAATCCCCATTGTCTCCATAAGAAATATCTTAATCTATTATTAGTGCTCTAATTCATATCCTCTGAGCACCATTAATGATAGTTTTATTGTGCTCTGTAACATTTCAATTTCACCATTCTTGATGTCTATCACTCTATTCAATCTCTCAATTTCTGATTCCAATTCTTGAATCTTTTGCTGTTGGGACATGTTTTCTTTTTCCATAATCTTTTGATTTTAAATTATTAAACATATTTCCCTAGCAAATTTTCTTCTTCTATTTTGATGGGGGGATACCACCAATCTCCAATAAATCTATGGGGATGTTTGTTATTGTAGTACTCTCTCATACACCCATCTCAATTTTTTAATTTCCCAACTTCCAAATTTCAATCTAAATTTGCAAAATCAAAAATATTATATTATCTTTGTAAGAAATTTTAAATATGAAAGCAAAGGAAGTAAAACAAATCACATTTAAAGGTAAGAAATACCTAGCTATTTTAATAGACAATTATTATTATGAAGTAGATAATAACAGTTATTTAACCTATAAAAAGATATGTTATAGTAAAGAAGAGATAGTAATAACAGATAATGGAGAATTAAATTAAAATGAAATCAGATATTATTTATAAAATAGGAACAGCAGAATTTAGAAAAAGATATATAGATCCTGCTATTAAAAGTGGTAAAATCACTTATGATTATAAGTTAAGATATGGAACACAAGCTTTTAGAGAAAAATGTATGGAACATGATAATATTGCAGATAAATTTGATTTTAGCACATGTACTTTTGAAGATTATACAGAGACTGGTAATAAAGTAATTTTAGAGAAAAAAATTGATAAAGATTCAATAACTATCAACTACAATAGACCATTTACTGAAAAAGAAGTATATCCTGAAGATTATGTGAATTATGGGTTATTACTTAATATATATTTTGATAATCCAGAAGAAAAATTAATAAGATTTAAAACAAATATAAACTCTAAAGGTTTTGAAATATATTCTTATCCAGAATATTTTAACACTTATTGGTATACTGAAATGTATTTAGTTGAAACTGGCAATGAAGATTATCCAGAAGAATTATTTGTTAAGGAAATTAATATTTCAGGTAGTGCAGATTTTAATGAAACTTTTTATTTTGAAACTTCTTTAAAGCAATTTAGAATTGAATGTTTGATATATGCTAGTGGAAGTTTTAATGATTCACTTGATAACATTAAAGATGCTATAATAGGTCTTGATACAGTTGGACCTGGAGAAGCAATAATTACTATAGAAAATCAATAAATTTTTATAAATTTATTTGGAATAGTCTAAAAATAATATTATCTTTGTATTATTGTTAAATTAAAAAGAAAAATATGATACAAACAATTTATATTGAGTTTGTTTTAAACAAACATAATAATACAGCTTTAGAAAGAGCTATTAGAAAAGCAGCTGCTAAAGAATACCAGAAGATGTTTAAAGGAACTAGAGTTAATTATATGGAAAGATTATTTAATAGAGTATCTTAATTATGGAAGAAAATAATTGGTGTAAAGAGACTGAGCCTGTTTTCTATTGTACCAAGTGTTTAAGCTTACATATTAAGAAAAATTCATATATAAGGAATGGAATTAAAAATGAAGGAAGTATATGTTGTAAATGTGGTTCTTTTAATATTAAGACTATTCCATTTAATAAATGGGTTCAACTAGCAGAAGATAAAGGTATTAAAGTAGAGAGGCCAGCTAAATGGGCATATAAATTAAATTTAAACATAAAATAAAATAACATGGAGAAGAAGACTAAAATGCAAGTAGTAGATAAAGAAGAAAATAAAAAAGTAAAATCTCAAGAAACATGTGAGGCCAATACATGTAAAGATGAAGGTCCAGTGCCATTGATGGAAGATGAAAATCCTGTTGCACATATTACTAAACTATATGAAGAGAATAAATTTCTAAAGCAACAGCTTCATAATATCTCTAGACTAGAGATTATCTTAGAGGTTTTAAAGATTGGTAATTGGGATGAGCAATTTGAGAGCATACTAAGAAATGAAGTAAAAAAAGCTTTTGGATTACATGATAAGGAAAATAACAATCAAGAGTAATGAAGAAAATTTTCTTAGAAACTATCTAAAAGTTATCAGACCTATTAGTAAATTAACAGAGGGTGAAGAAAGAGTTTTAATTGTTTTAGAGAAATTGTGTAGAATAGAAAAAACAAGAAACTTATTTAAAATTGTTAAACTCAATAAACCAATAATATGTGAGCAGCTAGGGATTACACAAAGATCTCTAGCTACTCTTTTATCTTGTCTTAGAAAGAAACAAGCTATAATTGATGGGGAATTAAATCCTAGTATAGTTTTATTTGATGATTTTTATAAATATGAAGATTTAACACTAAAACTAGAATTTAAGCATGAATAATATATATAGAGAGGCTTCTAAGAAATTTAATATTACACAAGCTCAAGCAGAAAACATCTATTTAAGTGTTTTTAAGTTTATTAAAAGCACTGTAAAAGAGTTAGATTATAATAATATAGAAAATCAAAAACATTCTTTTATTTTGCCTCATTTAGGTAAAATAAGAGTAAATGTAGAAAGAGTAAAAAAATTCACAGAATTATATAAAGAAAGAACAAATGGAGAAGATTGTACCTATTCATAATGCTATTATAACCACAGCAGATAGATATACTAAAGAAGATATTGATAAAACAGAATCTGGATTAATTCTATTAGACAAACAAGAAGGAGTTATTAAACTCAGACAAACTATTTTAGCTTTAGGAGGAACTGCTAGTAGAGAATTAAAAGTAGGAGATGTTATTGAAATTAATCCTAAAAACTATATTAGAAGGGAACAAAAGAAAAAAGCTTTTCAACCTGATCCTTCTAAAGAAGAATATGGTTGGGAATATTATTTAGACTTACCTATTGAAAAATCAGAAGATCAAGAGATTCTTTTTCTATATGATTCAGATGTTAGATATAAAGTAATAACAGAGGAGGCTTAAAGCTTCCTCTTTTTTTGTTTATTATGAAATTATTTAAATTAGAAAATTGGAAAGTAGAAATAGCTCCAGAAGCATTAACTATAGTAGACTTTAAGGAGCTAGTTAAGAGAGATAAATCTAAAACAAAAGAACATGCTATAAATGAATTATCATTTATTTTTTTCTTTTGTGATAGTAGATCTGATTATCTTTATATAGATGATCCTACAGAAAGAATGGAAGCCATTAAGACAGATTTAAATTTACCTAAAAAATGGAAACCAGATGAACTTGTAACTAAAGCTATGAACACTTATCTTAAATTAAGTGTAACTATTTTTTCTACAGCATTAGATGATGTTAGAGTCGCTATTAGAAAGATAACTCAGAATTTAAGAGAGGCTGATTATAAAAATATGGATGCTAATGAAATTAATAAATCTACAAGTTCTATTAAACAAGTGGGACCTTTATTAAAAGAGTTTAAAGAGCTAGAAAGAGAAGTACTAGCTGAAATTGAAGAAGACTCTATTACATCTAAAGATAGAACTATTCTAGACAGTGGATTTAAAGCTTTTAATGATATAGAAACTTTAAAAGGAATACAAGATGGTAACTAATGCTGTAAATACAGAATTAACTCCTGAGTTTCTAGAAACATTAGCTAAAGAAGAAAGAACAGAACTATTAGACTATTTAAATAATTATCCATTTATAAGATGGATGATATCTCCAGATAGACCTTATGCTAAAGATCTAGAAAGAGATTCAGAAGGTAAAATTATAGTTAATGTAGTTAAGCCTCACATATTAGAGAATATGGATTATTTTAGGAAACCTGCATTAGCTTTTAAAAAACATGGTAAATATACTAATTTAAGACCTAATGGTAATCCAAATAGTCCATATATGAAATGGTTAAGAAAAGAAGTTCTTAAATGTTGGTATGGATGTAAAAGACCATCAGATGGTGAATGGATTACTGGTTATCATTATTTTTATTTAAACTATTCTCCAATAGAAAGAGCAACAGCTAATATTAAAGATACTAATGCTGTAAATAGGGTTGTTGATTTTCCTGATATCTATGATGGAGATTATATATTCTTTCATTATATAAATCAAGCTAGATATGGAGGAATGTATAATGAATACAAAGGAGGTCAACATTCAGCTTTAATAGCAGCCAGAGGAAAAGGAAAAATGCTTCCTAACTCTACTATTGTATATACTCCAGATGGATATAAAATATGGAAAGATATACATCCAGGAGATTATTTATATGGAGATAATGGTAAGCCAACAAAAGTCTTAGAGGAATTTAATCATAAATCAAAACCAATATATAAATTAACTTTAAAAGATGGAAGGATAGCATATGCTGGATTAGAACATCTTTGGACTATAAAATATGGAAATAAATTACTAACAGTAGACACACAATGGATTATAGAAAATGGTTTTGGAAAAAGAATTATTAAAGGAAAATGTCATAAACCTATTGAATGTAGAGCTTTTTTACCCATTAACAAAGCAATAGAAATTCCTTATAAAAAAGTTTCTATAGATCCTTATTTACTAGGTTTAATTTTAGGAGATGGATGTTTAGGATATGCTAATAGTAAAGGAGTATTATTTTCTTCTACAGTTAAAGATCAGAAAATTTATGAGAGTTTATTAAACACTAAAATTAGAGAATATAAAGATAATAATTGTTTTATAGAAGATGCAGATATAAAGAATAAATTAATTGAATTATGTTTATACAAAACAAAATCTGATAATAAATTTATTCCAGATATATATAAATATAATTCTAAAGAGGTTAGATTAGAAGTTTTAAAAGGATTAATGGACACTGATGGTTCTGCTTTTAGTAATGGTATAGAATACATTTCTAAATCCAAACAATTAGCAGAAGATGTACTTTGGTTAGGAAGATCTTTAGGAATAAGAGGAACACTCACTTCTAAATTTGTAAAATATAAAGATGAGATAAAAGAGTATTTTAGAGTTAGATTTATAACTACTAAAACTATTTTTAAACTTCCTAGAAAAATAGAAAAAATAAAACAAAGAAATTCTAACTATCTAAAAAATCAAGAAAATTATGTAGCAATTACTTCTATAGAATACTCTCATAATGAAGATGCTAAATGTGTAATAGTTGACAATGATTCTCATTTATTTTTAATGAATGATTTTATTGTTACTCATAATTCATTTAAAGTAGCATCTATGGCTACTAGAAATTTTATCTTAGGAGAAAACAAAGAAGTATGTGAAAAAGTAAAATCTGTTGTTGTAGCTAGTAATACAGAGTATTTAAGAAAAGATGGTACTCTGAATAAGATATTAGCTATGACAGATTTCTTAGCTTTAAATACACAATATCCATCTAGTAGATTAAAATCTTCTAATCAAGAAATGCATTGGATTATGGGATTTAAGGATACTAGAAATAAAGATGTAGCTTTAGGAACTAGAAATGAAATTATAGGATTATCACTAAATAATGATTCTGATAAAGCCAGGGGAAAGAGATCTCATTTAATGATATGGGAGGAGTTTGGTATGTTTCCTGGTTTTATAGATGCATGGAATACTAGTAGACCTAATGTAGAAGAAGGTGGATATTCTTTTGGACAAGCAATTGCTTTAGGAACAGGAGGCTGTATTTGTGCTGGTTCTAAAGTATTTACTAGCTCTGGAGATATAAAAAATATTGAAGATCTTAAAAAAGAAGATGGAATTATAGGATATAATACAAAGTTAAAAAAATATTCTAAAGAAACTATTTCTTATATACAACCTTTACAGAAAAAAGAATGTCTGGAAATAATTACTTCTTTCAATAAAAAATTAAGATGTAGTATAGATCATCCTATTTTTGTTAAAGGTAAATTTATAGAAGCTAGGAATTTAAAAATTGGAGATAGAATTAAAATAGTTGAGGAAATTCCATTATTTGGAACATATAATCCTAAATACCCAAGAGTTATAGGTTGGGTAATAGGAGATGGTTCTTATGGAAACAATCAATCTACTAGACTATCTAATTGTGAACCTGAAATTCTAGATTTTATAAAAAATAATTTTGAATATAACATTCAAAGAGAGTACATTACAAAATTAGGAAAAACATTTCAAGAAATTGCAATTAAAGGATTTAATAAATATCTAAGAGAAGAAGGAATTTATGGTCAAACCAAATTAAATAAAACTTTTCCAAATAAGATTGGCCAATACTCAAAAGAAGCTTTGTCTGAACTTATTGGAGGTTTTTTTGATACAGATGGATATGTAAATTTAAGAAAAGCAGACAATAAAGATTTGGCAGAAATATCAATTTCTTCTGCTTCTAAAGAATTATTATCTTTTTTAGGGCTATTGCTTATAAAATTTGGAATACATGGTAGAATTAGGGAAAGACTGCCTAGAAAAAATAATCCTAAAGACAAACATTCTTGGTTTGAATATACTATATCTGACAGTATTAGTTTATTAAATTTTTGTCACAATATAAAACTTTATCCTAAAGTAAAACAGGAAAGATTAAATAAAATTAAAGAATTATTTTCCACAAAAAAATCTACTTCTAAAAGAGAAGAAAAAATCATTGATATAAAAAATATAGGTTTACAAACTATTTATAATTTAACTGCAGATAATACTCATACTTACATAGCTAATGGTATAGTAACTCATAATACTGAAGGATCAGATTTTAGTGGTGCTTTAGAAATGATTTATAATCCCTTAGGATATAATGTTTATGGAGTTCCTAATATGTTTGATAAAGGAACATCAGGAGGTTCTAAATCCATTCTCTTTATAGGAGAGTATATGAATAGAAAAGGATGTTATGATAAAAATGGAAATTCAGATGTTATTAAAGCTGTTTTAGAGGAAGTCAAAGAAAGAGTATTTATTAAATATAATTCTACAGATCCTTCTACTATAGCACAGAGAATAGCTGAACATCCTATGTCTATTCAGGAAGCTGTAATGAGAAGAGATGGCACATTATTTCCTGTAGCTGATTTAACAGATCATCTTAATTATATAGAATCAAATAAAATAGAATGGCATAGAGGTCATTTAGTTGGAGAACTATATCAAGATCCTGAAGGAAATATTTCTTTTAGACCAACAGATGATGATCCTATTAGAGATTTTCCCTTAAAAGATAATAGACATAAAGGAGCATTAGAAATATATGAATTGCCTAAAGAAGTTAATGGAAAGGTGCCTAGTTATAGGTATGTTGGTGGTATTGACCCTATTGATGATGATCATAGTACAACTGTATCTCTTCCCAGTATATTTATCCTTGACATGTTCACTGATAGGATTGTAGCTGAATATACAGGAAGACCTGATTTTGCAGATGATTTTTATGAAATATGTAGAAGACTAGCTATTTTTTATAATGCTTCATTAAACTATGAAAATGATAAAAAAGGTTTATTTACATATTTTTCTAATCATCATTGTACTCATTTACTGTGTGACACTCCAGATATCTTAAGAGATGTAGAATTAGTAAAGTCTTCTATGTATGGTAATAAAGCTCATCCATATGATCAATTAGTTTATACCCCTAAAGGTTTACAAAAATGGGAAGAAATTCAAATAGGAGATTATTTATTTGACACTAAAGGAGATATTACTAAAGTAATAGATATTCCATTTAATAACAAAACAGATATTTATAGACTAACATTAAAAGATGGAAGAACAATTGAAGCTTCTAGTAATCACTTATGGAAAGTAATAGATTATAATGGACTAATAAAAGTAAAATCAACTTTAGAATTAAAGGAAAATCTTACTAGAAATAAAGGTAAATATAAAGAATCTATCTATTATATTCCTAAAAATGAAGGAGTAGAATTTAAAAAGCAAGAAATTCCTTTAAACCCATATTTTTTAGGTCTTCTTCTAGGAGATGGAACTTTTAGTTGTATAACTAAAACTCAAGTTAAATTTGCTTCTTGTATTCCTGATATGGAAATTTATATGAATATCTTAGGGTATAAATATAAAACTTGGGATGATAGACATCATAATATTTATTATGATAATATTAAAGAAATAATTAAAAGTTTAGGACTTATAGAGACAAGATCTAAAACAAAATTTATTCCAGATATCTATAAATACAACTCTAAAGAAATAAGACTAGAACTTCTTAGAGGATTATTAGATACAGATGGATATTGTGATAAAAATGGAAATTGTAATTATTCTTCTATTTCTAAACAATTAGCAGAAGATGTATTATTCTTAGCAAGAAGTTTGGGTATAAATGGAAATATTTTAGAGCAATCTAATAAATATGGCCCTATTTATCTTGTTAGATTTTATACTGATATTAGGCTATTCAACCTTCCTAGAAAATATCAAAAACAAAAAATAACTAAAACTAGAGCTTTTAAAATAGGAATAACAAATATAGAATATATAGGCCAAAAACAAGCTAAATGTGTAACAGTAGATTCAGAAGATCATTGTTATCTAATAGGTGATTTTGTAACCACTCATAATAGTAAAGGCACTAATTCAGGAAAACAAGTAAATGCTTATGCTAGAAGACTTATTAGAGATTGGCTATTAATGCCTGTAAAACAAACTAAAGTTGAATTAGATGAACATGGTGATGAAGTAGAAAAAATCACTACTGTTAAAAATTTACAAAGATTGAGAGGGATAGCTTTAATAAAAGAACTTATAATGTGGAATCCTGATATAAATGCAGATAGAGTTTCTGCTTTAGGTATGTTAATGATTATTAGAGAAAATAATATGAAATATCTTCCAGGAGAAGGAACATCTATTGGTAAAAAAGCTAGAAAGAATTATTTAGGTAATGATCCATTCTTTACTAGTAATTTTGCTAATAATTCTTTTTGGTAATTTAGCTATAAAAAACTCAATTTTTTCAAATAAAATCATATAACTTTTCTTAAAAAGTTATATATTTGCAAAATATTAGAAACAAATAAAATATGGAATTAACTATTAGTGGATTTCCTAACCAGAAATTACCTTTTTCTAAGAAAGGTAAAGAGTGGAGGAAAAGAGTTGTTGATTGGGCTGATAAAAGATCCTACTTCTTTGACTCTGTTGTTAGAAAAGCTTTTATTAATAAAAAAATCAATTATGATTTAATTAATGGAAAGCTTCATCTAGATGATTTAAAGTTAATTCTAAATCCTGATAATATCAAAGCCTCTTATATTCCTAGTAACATTCAACATTATCCTATTATGAATAGTAAATTGAATGTATTAGCTGGAGAAGAAAAAGAAAGAAGATATGAATTCAAAGTAATAATTACTAATCCTGATGCTATTTCAGAACTTGAAATTAAAAAAAGAAAAGAGCTTTCAGAAGCTTTATCTTCCCTCCTAGAAGAAGCATCACAAGATGAATCTATCTTGGATAAAGAATTAAAATCTCTTTCAGATTCTTTTAGATATGATTGGTCAGATATAAGAGAGATAAGAGCAAATCAATTATTAAATCATTATTATAAAGAATTAAAACTAGATGTTAAGTTTAATGATGGTTTCATGGATGCAATGATTGTTGGTGAAGAATTATACCAATGTGATATTGTATCAGGAGAACCTATAGTAGAAAGACTTAATCCTAGAAAAGTTCATGTATTTAAAAATGGATATTCTAATAAAATAGAAGATGCAGATTTAATAATTTTAGATGACTTTTGGGCTCCTGGAAAAATATTAGATTATTATTATGATGATCTTTCTGATAATGATGTTAAAAAGTTAGAAGAATATTCTCCTTTTGCTGATTCATCTGAAGGATTAAATTTATATGATGATACTAAACTATTTGTTCCAAGATTCTCTTATTATGATGATAATAATATTGATTTAGATTTTGCTTTTCAATCTGGAACAACTACACCTTCTTCTAACTATTATGATAATTTGGGTAATATTAGAGTATTAAGAATATTCTGGAAAAGTAAAAGACTTGTTTTGAAAGTTAAGAAATATGACTTAGAAACAGGAGAACCTTACTATGACTATTATCCTGAAGATTATAAAGTAAATGAAGCTCTTGGTGAGGAAGCTGAAAAACAATGGATTAATGAAGCATGGGAAGGAACTAAAATAGGTAGAGATATTTATATTAATATCAGACCTAGAAAGATCCAATACAATAGAATGTCTAATCCATCCAGATGCCATTTTGGTATTATTGGTTCTGTCTATAATCTTAATGAATCTAGAGTCTATTCATTAGTAGATATGATGAAACCATTTCAATACATGTATGATGCAGTACATGATAGATTAAATAAAGCTATTGCTAGAAACATGGGTAAAATTGTTAAATTAGATTTAGCTCTTATTCCTGATGATTGGGAGATAGATAAATGGATGCATTTTGCTTATGTTAATGGTATTGCTGTAGTAGACTCTTTTAAAGAAGGTAATGTAGGTGCTGCTACTGGTAAATTAGCAGGTTCTCTTAATAATAATAGTTCTGGAGTTATAGATGCTGAGACAGGTAATTATATACAACAGCATATAGCTTTATTAGAATTTATTAAACAAGAGATGTCTAAGATAGTAGGCATTACAGATCAAAGAGAAGGAGCAGTACAAGCTTCAGAAACTGTTGGTGGTGTACAAACATCTGTTAGACAAAGTACTTATATTACAGAAAGATTATTCTTAATTCATGATGATGTTAAGAAAAGAGTACTAGAAGCTTTATTAGAAACTGCTAAAATAGCAATGAGAGGTTCTAGTAAAAAATATAATTTTATTTTAGATGACTTTTCTAGAGAACTTGTCACTATTGATGGAGATGAATTTGCTGAATGTGATTATGGTTTAGTGGTTGATAATTCTATGAACACTTTAGAATTAACACAAAAATTAGATTCATTAGCACAAGCAGCTTTACAGAACCAAGCTTTATCTTTCTCATCTATTATTAAGATTTATAATAGTAAATCTTTAGCTCAAGTACAAAGAACTATTGAAATTGATGAAGCAGATATTCAAGAAAGACAACAACAGCAACAACAAGCTGAACAAGAATTGGCTCAGTCTCAATTAGAACAACAAGCTCAAATAGAACAAGCTAAATTAGATCTTGAGAAATATAAAATTGATCAAGATAACCAAACTAAAATTCAAGTGGCTACTATATCAGCTTTAGGTTATTCTGAAGATAAAGATGTTAATAATAATAATGTTCCTGATGTAGTAGAAATGAATAAATTAGCATTAGAAGAAATGAATGCTATGGAAACTAACTCTTTAAAAAGAGAAGAACTTAGAATTAAAGAGAAGGAAGTTGAAACTAAAGCTCAAACTGAAAAATATAAAGCAGATAAGAGCTTAGAAGTTGCTAGAGAAAATAAAAATAAGTATGATACTAAAACCAAAAAGACATGAATGAAGGAATTATAATGGCTGTAGTAACTCTAGTAACTAATACAATAACTTACTTTGTTACTAATAAATATAAAAGAAAAAAAGAGTCTTTTGAAGTTATTAAAGAGTCTAGTGATTACTATTTAAATACAAATAATACTCTTTTAAAAGAGATAGAAGAAAGATCTAAACAAGTTATTGAATTAAATGGTAGAATAATTGTCTTAGAAAGAGAGAATAGATCTTTACAAGTACAATTAGAAGAAACTAAAAAGATTTGTGAAGATAATGCTAAAACTATTAATGAATTAAAATCATTAGTAGAATCATTAAAACATTTGAGTGAACTATAAAATATTAAAGGAGAAGAAGAATGAATGATGTAGATATTTTAGGTCTTAATGATTTTATGGAAATTCTTCCAGATGAAATTGAAGAGACTGAAGAAAATAAAGAAGAAATTGAAACTTCAGAAGAAGAACCTGAAGGTGAAAATAAAAATAATACTAGTGAGGATGATAATCCAGGGGGAGTAGCTAGTGAGGATCAAGAAGCAGAGGAGGAAGAAGAACAAACTGTTGAGGAAACAACTTCTTCTCCAAATCTCTACAATACCCTAGCAAATGCTCTCAAACAGGAATCTGTCCTCCCTGATCTTGATCTAGAAAATAAAGAATTAAAAAGTTGGGATGATTTCAAAGATGTATTTAGAGAATACATTGAAAAAGAAGTTGAATCCAAACTAGATGAAACTGATAAGTTTATCAAGAAAGCTATTGAGAATGGAGCAGATACAAAAGAAATTTTGCAATATAAGAATAGCTTAGATTACTTGGAAAGTTTAACAGAAGATCAATTGAAAGAAGAAGGACAAGATGGTGAAGCATTAAGAGCAAATATTATCTATCAAGATTATCTTAATAGAGGAATGTCTGAAGAAAAAGCTAAAGCTAAAGTTAAAAAGATATTTGATAGAGGAGATGATATTGATGAAGTATTTGATGCTCTAGAATCTAATAAAGAATTTTTTAATTCTAAAATAGAAGAAATTAATGCAGAAGCTGAAGAGAAAGCTAAGAAATTAAAAAAAGAACAAGAAGATTTCTATAATGATTTATATGAATCTATTTCTAAAGATAGAGAACCTATTAAAGGAATTAAAATCACAGAAGAGACTTCTAAGAAAATTTTAAACACTCTTAAAAAACCTATTGCTAAAGATGATAATGGAAGACCATTAAATGCTGTTCAAAAATATGCAAAAGAAAATCCAAAAGATTTTCAAAAAGTTATTGGAACATTATTTGTCTTAACTGATGGTTTTAAAAGCTTTGACAGAATTATGAAAGCAACAAAGAAAGTTGCTAAAAAGAAAGCTGTAGATGATTTAGAAAGAGTGCTTACTTCTCAACCTATTGGCTTATCAGACAATCCTTTACCTTTTAATTCAAAATCTTCTGGTATCTATGGAAGAGATTGGGATATTGTCCTTGATTAAATATTATAATAATTAATTGAATAAAAATGATTGGAAAGTATGTAATGAGAGAAGCCAAGACCTTAAATGGTTTGGTTTCAGATAATGCTTTGGCTTCTATTTTTCAGAGTGCCCCTCAAAAAGCTTCAAATCTTATGATTAAATTACTCTATGCAAATAGAGGTATGTCTCTTGAAAGAAATTTGATGAGATTCCCTGTTAAATATTTTGAAACAGATGATGATTATACTTGGGAACTTATTGGTTCTTCTAGGAGAAATATTGCTTTGGTTGAAGCTAGATATAATGGTACTGTTGTTGAAGCTGATGACTTTAATGTGGGTATTGGTGGATCTACTATCGAACTAGTATTCCCTGAAAACTATTTCTTTGATGGTTACATTATTGTGGGTGAAAAGAATGAGGAATATCCTTTTAGAATTCTTGAAGAGCCTAGAGTAGAAGGTACATATTATGTTTATAAAGTAGAACTTACAGGTAAGAATAAACAGAATGGTTGTCCTGGTGAAGAGCTAGTTGGAGGTAAAAGATTCTCTGATGAATATGCTCCTGTAGAAAGAGAGATGAGTAGAAAAGTTGGTGATGTAAGATATGCAACTCCATTCTCTATGAGAAATGAATTCTCTACTATTAGAATTTCTACTAAGGTAGCTGGAAATAAGATGAATAGAAAACTTGAAACTGGTATTCCTGTAATGACTAAGGAAGGTAAACTTCAAGTTAATAAAATGTGGATTCATCAAGTAGACTGGACATTAGAGGAACAATTTGCTAAAGATAAATCTCATGTATTGATGTATGGAGTCTCTAATAGAGATGAACATGGTGAATATTATGACTTTGGTAAATCTGGTAATGTCATCAAGATGGGTGCAGGTATCAGGGAACAAATGAGTTATGGTAATGTTGTTTACTATAATAAATTTGATCTTAAACTATTAGAGAAAGCTCTAGTAGATCTATCTGTATCTAAACTTGATATGAAAGATAGGAAATTTATTTTGAGAACTGGTGAATATGGAGCAATCCAATTTAATAAAGCTGTTCTAGATGTAGTATCAGGATGGTCTGCATTCTCATATTTGAGAGGTTCTGATCAACCTGGAATTATCTCTAAAGCTAATTCTAATTTACATCAGACTGCTTTAACTGCTGGATTCCAATTTGTTGGTTATAGAGCTCCTAATAATGTAGAAGTATTCTTGGAAGTAGATCCATTCTATGATGATCCAGTAAGAAATAAAGTTCCACATCCTGATGGAGGTGTTACTGAATCTTACAGATATGATATTCTTTATATTGGTTCAACAGAAGAGCCAAATATCCAAATTGCTAAGATTAAAGGTGAGGAAGAACATAGAGGATATCAATGGGGCTTCAGGAATCCTTTCACAGGCCAAATGAATAACAATAATATGTCATTTGATGAAGACTCTTGTGTGATCCATAAGATGGCTTCTTTAGGAGCATTTATTTTAGATGCTGAGAGAACTATGAGTTTAATTTATAGAGCTGTTTAATTAAATGGGGGAGGATAATTCCTCCCCAAATATATTTAAGGAGAAGAAGATGGTAGAAACAAAATCAAAAGGGATTGTATCTTGTTTAAAAGATAATAAAGTCATTGTTAGATTTATTAGGAAACCAGATGGGTTTGTTACTAAT
>ENA-OWRJ01000164-OWRJ01000164.1-human-gut-metagenome-genome-assembly--contig:-NODE-164-length-98194-cov-6.980181_pt1 | contig 98194 bp, 100 predicted proteins | sample MGYA00248269_ERZ651897 | MGnify/ENA primary metagenome ERZ651897 (study PRJEB26924, sample SAMEA4378252) | human gut metagenome | biome: human gut; feature: human-associated habitat; material: faeces...
TCGCCAAGGGCGACAGCCTGAAGGCCTACAAGAATCGCGACTGGGTCGATATCACCGCCACAGTGAAAAAGGAGCATCTCGACGCCTACGAGGGCGAAGGCCCCGTGCTCTACGTTGAGAAAATCACCACCACGTCGAAGCCGGCGCAGGAGGTCGTGTCGTTCTGAGCTCACCAAAAATCGCACAAAAGGCCATTGACCGCTTGCAAGCGGTCAATGGCCTTTTCCCATATACGAGCCGGCAGCGCGGAATTGCCGTCAGCGTTTATCCGTTCAGCATCTTTTCCCAATCCGTCTCCCGGAAGCCGGCGAGCGCGAAGCCGTCGCCGATGAGCAGCGGGCGCTTGACGAGCATTCCGTCGGTTGCGAGGAGCGCAAGCTGCTCCTCCTCGGACAGGGCGGGGAGCTTGTCCTTCAGCCCGAGGTCCTTGTAGATCAAGCCGCTGGTGTTGAAGAACTTTTTCAGCGGCAGGCCGCTCATCTTGTACCACGCGCGCAGCTCGTCCGCGGTGGGATTCTGCTCCTTGATGTTTCTCAGCTCATAGGCGACGCCCCTGGCGTCGAGCCATTTCTGCGCTTTCTGGCAGGTGGAGCACTTGGGATAGCAAATAAACAGCATAGGGAACTCTCCTTTGTGTCTGATCTGTTCTGAATCAACGCAGCGCGCCGCGTTCCTGCCCATCGTATCGGAAATGGGCGAAAAAAGCAAGCGCCGTTTTATCCTCCCCCCCTCCGTGCCCCGATCGAAGACCGCTCCGCGTGATGCAGCGGCGCTTGCGGCGGCATTGCCGCAAGGCGCTTTCCTCTTGCCATTTTTCTCTCCTGCGGCTAAAATAGAAGCAAATTTTGATTCATTGCTCCTTCGCCGCTCCTGCATACACTCCAAGGCCGGCGAACGGAAAAGGAGGCGCAGCGTGAGCGTTACGGTATCGGATCTATTGAAGCTCCCCTCTCTGCGGCAGGCGAAGGTCCTGGGCGGGGCAAGCGGATTGCAGAAGGTCGTTTCATCGATCTCCGTGCTGGAATCCACAGACCCCTCGGTGCTCATCAGCGAGGTGTTCCCGCGCGACAAATACTCCGGCAGCGAGATCGTCATCACAGGCTTTCTGAACTGCATCAACGACGTCGACCGCCAGTGCTCAAACCTCATGCGGCTCATCGACGGCGGCGAGGTCGGGCTCGTGCTGTACTATGTCGGCGTTTATCTTCCCCGCGTGGACCAACGGCTCATCGACATTGCCGACGCGCACGACTTTGTGCTCATCTGTATGCCGGAAGGACAGCGGCATCTGCGCTACAGTGACCTCATCACCGATGTGACCGAGTGCATTTACCGCGACCGCTCGGCCGCGGGCTCGCTCGTATCCGACATTCTCGCGCGCATTTCGTCCGCGCCGCACCGCCAGCAGTCGGTCGGCACGGCGCTGCAAATGCTCTGCACCGAGCTCGGCTGCTCGGCGGTGCTGAGCACGCACGAGGGCAACATCCTGAATCTTGCCACATGGCCCAGCGGCATGGACGACACCATCCGCGAGGGCATTGAGCGCTGCCTGCCGCTGCCCGAGGGACAGACGCATCTGCCGTGCCCGTTCCTGCCGGACGCGGAGCTATCCTCCGTCCCCATCCAGTCGGACCTTGCCCAGCCGCTCCAGCTCACGCTCATCAAGGTCGGCGCGCCGCTGGAGGAGCGCGCCATCGATCAGGCGGCCGACACCGTGCGTATCTGCATCAACATCTGGGGCAAGCAGCACGGCGCGGTCGCCATCCACGAGCTGCTGCGCGCCATTTTGCAGGATGAGCCGCTGAAGATGCGCCGTCTTGCCGACATTTTCCATGTAGACGTTGCCGCCATGCACGAGCTCTGGATGCTCTGCGGCGCGGACGCCGACGAGGTTGAGCGCCGCTTGGAGCAGGACCTTGCGCTTGTGCGCGAATGCGCGGATACCGTTGTCGGCGGCATCTACGAGGGCCAGCCCGTCATGTTCCTGAGCACGCCCCGCTCCCTGCGCGAGGCGGAGAGTGTGCTGCGCGAGCTTCTTGCCGCTGCACTCGAAAGCAGCCAGGACGCCGTGATCGTCCGATGCAGCGGATTGGCCAATACAACAAGCTGTCGCCGCGCATATTTGTTGACACTCGACAATTTAGAGGATGCAAAACGCATTTTCCCCCACAAAAATGTATTCCTGCAGGGCGAGCTGGAGCTCGCTGCCTCGTGCCGCAAGCGCATCAGCGAGGGGGAGGCCGCCGCCACAAAGCGCATCCTGCCGCTCGCCGTGCTGCAATCCGACCAGGAGTATCAGGACCTGCTGCACACGGCCTGCGTCTACCTTTTAGACTGCGACAGCAGCGTCACCCGCACGGCGGAGCTGCTGTTCCTGCACAAGAACACCATCAAATACCGCCTGCAGCGCATCTCCGATCTTCTGGGCTACCGCATCGGCAAGATGCCGGAGACCATCGACCTCTACCGCGGCGCGGCCATCTACCGCTTGCTTCATGATGTGCATTGATATTCAGTATAACCTCGAGTGTTCCCATTGTCCTTTTGGACAACCGGAACACTCCTTTTTTCTGCCTATGCGACAATATTCATTTCCGTTTTCCGGTGATATACTTGCGCCATTCTTCATTTCCCCCGCAAAATATCCCAAAAAGAGGTGCTTTTCCCATGAGTGAAAACAACAACGGATTCAAGGTAGAAGAGTCGCAGCGCCAAAGCTGGCTGTCCATCGCGGCAGTCTGGGCGGGCGGCATGATCTGCGTTCCCTGCCTGATGATCGGCGGCGTGCTGGCCGGCGGCGGACTGAGCATGGGCGAGATCGTCGCGTCCATCCTGATCGGCTATGGCCTCATCTGCGCTTACATGATCTGCATCGGTATGCAGGCATGCGATACGGGCCTTCCGGTCTCCGTAATGGCTTCCGGTGCGCTGGGCGAAAAAGGTGCGCGCTACATCATCAGTACACTCCTCGCCATTGCCTGCGTCGGCTGGTTCGGCATCCAGTCCGCCACCTGCGGCAGCGCCTTTGCCAACATGGTCGCTAACATGATGGGAACCGAAGCCTCTCCCGCATTTGTCACCATCAGCTCCATCATCTGGGGCATCATCATGCTGCTGACGGCCTGCGTGGGCTTCAAGGGCCTAAAGTGGCTCAACTACATCGCCGTCCCTCTGCTCGTCATCGTCTGCCTGTACGGTCTGATCGCCGGCATCACCACCAACGACGGCGGCAGCGCCATCGCAAACTATGCGCCCGAGGCTTCCTCCGGCCAGGTGTTCGGCATCTCCATGGTCGTCGCCTCCTTCGCCCTCGGCGGCGTCATCTCCGCCGACTACTGCCGCTTTGCCAAGAGCCGCGGCGACGTGGTGAAGTCCTCCATCGTCGGCGTCATCCCCGCCGGTCTCTTCATGCTGATGACCGGCGCGCTGATGAGCATTGTCACCGGCCAATATGACATCTCTGCCATCCTCGCCTCTCTCGGCGTTCCCTTCATCGGCCTTGTCGCCCTCGTGCTCGCCACCTGGACGACCAACGTGACCAACGCCTACTCCGGCGGTCTTGCCCTGAGCAACCTTCTCGGCTTTGATGAAAGCAAGTTCAAGATCACGACTGGCGTTGCCGGCGGCATCGGCACGCTGCTCGCTGCCTTCGGTCTGCTCAACGCCTTCCAGAGCTTCCTGTCCCTCATGTCCGCCCTCATCCCGCCGCTCGCCGGCGTACTGATCGCGTCCTACTGGATCGTCGGCAAGGGCAAGAAGGAGAACTTCGCCATCCGCTCCGGCTTCTCCGCCATCGGCGTTGTCTCCTTTGCCGTGGGCGCCATCTTCGCCTGCATCACCGGCGGCACGTTTGCGAGCTTCCCCGGCCTTGTCGAGGCTCTGCCGTTCCTGAACCGGCCGTTCTTTGTCGGCCCGGTCAACGGCATCGTCGTCTCGCTCGTGCTGTATGTCATCCTTGCAAAGGTCTTCCCCGAAAAGAAAACCGCGTAAATCCCCTCTCCCGCAGGAGGAGCGAGCAGCCGCCCACTTCTCCTTGCATTGTAATAATAATGAAAGAAGGAAAAGGTCATGCGAAAAATCGGTATCCCTGAGATCGAAGATATTGCCACCGGCGCGGCCCTGCTGGGCGCGGGCGGCGGCGGCGACCCCTATGTCGGCAAGCTCGTCGCCATCGGCGCGGTGCAGGAGTGCGGCCCTGTCACACTGCTCGAGCCCGAGGAGGTGCCCGACGACGCCCTCGTCGTCCCCATCGCCATGATGGGCGCGCCCACCGTTCTTGCTGAAAAAGGCATCGGCGGCACGGAGTACAAAAAGCTCTTTGACATGGTCTCGAAGTTCTTCGGCCAGAAGATCTACGCCTTCATGCCCATCGAGGCAGGCGGCGTCAACTCCATGCTCCCCATCGCGGCGGCGGCGCGTCTCGGTATGCCCATGGTGGATGTGGACGGCATGGGCCGTGCGTTCCCCGAACTGCAGATGGTCACCTTTACCATCGGCGGCATGAAGGCTACCCCCATGGCGCTTGTGGATGAGAAGGGCAACAGCTGCATCTTCGAGACCATCACCAACAAATGGACGGAAGAGCTCGCCCGCGCGGTCACGATGAGCTGCGGCGCCTCCTGCTCCGTCTCCCTCTACCCCATGAGTGGCAAGCAGATGAAGGAATTCGGCGTGCACGGCATCGTCAGCCGCAGTGAGCAGCTTGGCCGCGCCATCCGCACCATCAAGGACTGCGGCGACAAAACGCCCGAGGAGCACTTCCTCGAAATGTCCGAGGGCTTCAATCTCTTCAAGGGCAAGATCGCGGATGTGCTGCGCGAGACGCGCGCGGGCTTCAACTTCGGCAAGGTCGTGCTCGATGGCATCGGCGAGTGCAAGGGCCATAGCGCCTATGTCGAGTTCCAGAACGAGAATCTGACCGCCACGGTGGACGGCAAGATCCTTGCCACCACGCCCGACCTCATCTCGCTGGTGGACACGGAGACGTTCCTCCCTGTCACGACCGACGCGCTCAAGTATGGCAAGCGCGTCATGGTGGTGGGTCTCAAGTGCTTCCATCTCTGGCGCACGGAAAAGGGCATCGAGCTCGTCGGCCCGCGCTATTTCGGCGTAGACACTGATTACATTCCGCTCGAAGAGCGCTGCAAAGGAGGTCACTAACGATGTACAAACTCGGAATTGATGTGGGCGGCACCAACACGGACGCCGTCCTGATCGACGAAAACCGCGCGGTGGTCGCGGATATCAAGTATCCCACCTCCGCAGACATTTATGACGGCATTCTGGGCGCGATGCGTACCGTGCTCGAGGTCTCCGGCGTGGATCCCAAGCAGATCCATCAGGCCATGCTCGGCACGACGCAGTGCACCAACGCCATTGTGGAACGCAAGAATCTCGCCCCCATCGGCATCCTGCGCATCGGCGCGCCTGCCACCACCGGCATCCGCCCCATGGTCGACTGGGCCGAGGATATTCAGAAGGTCGCCGTCGGCAGCGCCATCATCGGCGGCGGCTTTGAGTACGACGGCAAGCAGCTCGCACCCTTCGACGCCGAAGCTGCCAAGACCTTCTTCGCCGATATGAAGGCCAAGGGCGTCAAGTCCATCGCTATCTCCTGCGTGTTCTCCACTGTCCGCAACGACCACGAGCTCGAGGCCGCAAAGCTCTGCCGCGAGGTCATGGGTGAGGACGTCCACGTCTCCGTCTCGAGCGAGATCGGCTCCATGGGCCTCATCGAGCGTGAAAACGCCACCATCCTGAACGCCGCGCTCTGGCAGGTGGCCGAGCGCTTTACAGAAGGCTTTGCCAAGAGCCTGCGGGATGAAGGCATCATCAACGCTGACGTCTACCTCAGCCAGAACGACGGCACCCTCATGACCATGGAGCACGCCCGCCGCTACCCTATCCTGACGGTTGCCTGCGGCCCGACGAACTCCATCCGCGGCGCAAGCTATCTCTCCCAGCTCAAGGATGCCATCGTCGTTGACGTCGGCGGCACGACGACCGACCTCGGCGTCATCCAGAACGGCTTTCCGCGCGAATCGAGCGTCGCCGTCACCATCGGCGGCGTGCGCACGAACTTCCGTATGCCGGACGTCATCTCCATCGGTCTCGGCGGCGGCTCCATCGTGCGCGTCAGGGATAACGGCAGCGTGACCGTCGGCCCCGACAGCGTGGGCTACGAGATCACGAAAAAGGCGCTCGTCTTCGGCGGCGACACGATGACGGCGACCGACATTGCCGTGCGCCTCGGCATGGTGGAGCTCGGCGACAAGAGCAAGGTCGCGGATATCCCGCAGGAGACGGCGGACAAGGCCATGGCCGTCATCCGCGCCCTCGTCGAGGACAGCGTGGACGCGATGAAGGTCTCCAACGCGGACGTCGATCTCATTCTCGTCGGCGGCGGCTCCATCATCCTGCCCGAGACTATCGTCGGCGCGGCGTCTGTTCTGAAGCCCGCGCACTTCGGCTGTGCCAACGCCATCGGCTCGGCCATCTCCAAGGTCAGCGGCGTGTACGAAAAGCTGATGAATTACGACGAGCTGCCGCGCGAGCAGTCGCTGGAAAAGGCCAAGAAGGAAGCCATCGAGCTTGCGGTCGCGGCCGGCGCCGTGCGCGAGACGGTCGAGATCATCGAGATGGAAGATGTTCCTCTCGCCTACTACCCCGGCAACACCAACCGCGTCAAGATCAAGGCCGCCGGCGACCTGAGCTGAGACGCCGGAAAGCGTCGGATATCCTTCGCTGAATTGCAGCAAAAAACATGGCAGGCGCAAAGGTGCCTGCCATGTTTTTTCATAGATACCGATAGCGGTGCAGGGTTCCCGCCCTTTCCCGGTCTGTTTTTGTTCTTATCTGTTCTCCTCCAGCCAGCGGATGGCGCAGTACGTCAGGCAGCTCACACCGATGGGGCAGACCTCCTCGTTGAAGCGCACCTTGGGGTTGTGCGCGGGCGCGTCGCCGCGCTCGTCGAGGAAACCCGCGGAGAGGTACAGGAACGCGGAGGGCACGCGCTCGGCAACCGAGGCAAAGTCTTCCGACGCGTTGGCCGAAACGCCGGGATACGGCACGAGTCCGGGGATGGGCAGCTCCTGCATATAGCCCACGATCTGTTTGGTAAGCGCGCTGTCGCAGATCAGCGGCGGGACCTCGGAGATCATCTCCACGCTCGCTGTGCCGCCATAGACCTCAGCCGTCTTCTCGGCGGTCTCCTTCATGCGGCGCACCAGCAGCGCGCGGCTGTCGCGGTCATTCGTGCGGATCGTGCCCTGCAGAATGGCGGTATCGGGGATGATATTGGCCGCAGCGCCGGCAGTGAACTGTCCGACGGTCATCACACAGGTCTTGTTGGGGTTGGCCTCGCGCGCGAGAAGCGCCTCGAGCGCCAGATAGATGTGCACGCCGATGTTGATCGGGTCGATCGAGTTCTGCGGGTACGCGCCGTGCGAGCCCTTGCCGTGTACGGTGATCCGAAAGCCGTCGACCGAGTTCATCATCGTGCCGCTGTCGTTGTACATAAAGATGCCGACCGGCATACGGCCGGTGCTGACGTGATAGGCAAGCGCCGCGTCCACGCCGTCCAGGATGCCGTTTGCGATCATATCCTTCGCACCCTCGAAAGTCTCCTCCGCGGGCTGGAACATAAAGCGGACCCTGCCCGCAAGTTTCTCCTCCGACTCCTTGAGCAGCTTTGCCGCCGACAGCAGCATCGCCGTGTGAAAATCATGGCCGCAGGCGTGCGCTTCGGTGCCGGTCGGACAGGCGAAAGGCTCGCCGCTCTCCTCCTTCATCGGCAGCGCGTCCATATCCGCGCGCAGCAGCAGCGTCCTGCCGCCCTTCTTCCCCAGCTCCGCCACAACGCCGTGGCCGCAGGGCCGCGGCTCCAGTCCGGCACGCTTGAGCTGCTCTATCACATAGGCCTGCGCCTTTGGCATCTCCAAGCCGACCTCGGCATGGGTGTGCATCCAGCGGCGGTGCGCGACCGTTTCGTCCCGCAGCGCCAGGGCGCGTTCATAATCATTCATCTTATCGCTCCTTCTTTTGATCCGCGGCGGCTGTCCGCCTTTGTTTATGGGGTATGTTTGAGATCCGCCCGCTCTGTCCGGTGCCGGCCGATAAGCCGGGCCTATATCTCCCCTTCCGGCCGGCCCAGAGAACGCTTCGCTTCAAATCCATCCGGGTATCTTTTCTTCAGTTTGGCAATATTCGCTTGAAAAATGTCATCCAGCGACAGATCCAACGCCGCGGCAGCTTCCGCCAGATACCACGCGATATCGCCAAGCTCCTCCGCAAGGTGCTCCCTGTCCAGCTCATGGCCCTGCGCCATCCACTTTTTTACAATGTCGATGGCTTCGCCCGCCTCGCCGCACAAGCCCATGACGCTATTGATCAATATGTCCCTTTTCGTCAGCTCCGGGTTTAATGTTGTCATGGCCAATTTCTGATATTCATTCGCTGTCATTCCGCGCTTCCTCCTCGATCTGCAAATCGCCGTCCGCCGAGCCGGGCCGGGCACACCGCCCCTTCCCGATAAAATGGCGAGGCAAGGGCCGTTTCCTTCCATTTTTCTGCTCTCTTCCTCACATCGCTATCCAAGCATACCGCAGACCGCAGCAAAAAGCAAGCACCGGCACGGCCGGTACCGGGCACACTCCTCCCGAGGCAGGCTTCTCCCCCTTCTTTCGCGCAGGCGCCGCCGCTAAATCGGCAAGGCAGACGCTCGATACAGAGCGTCTGCCTTGCTGCACATCATATTTCCCTTGCTCAGTTGCCCTGCGCGGACTCTGCGCAGGCGGATACAAACTCTTCCAGTGCCGCGGCGGTGTCGGCGGTCACGCCGCCTGCCAGATCTGCCGCGGAGCTCACGAAGCAGGAGCCCACATACCCCGCGACGCTGCCGTCACACACGGTGGACGCTTCGACCTTCTCAATACTGTTCAGATTGCTGTAGCGCTCATCCGGCGCATTCTTGGCAATGGAGGGAACTCCCTTGACGGAAGCCGGCGTATTGAGCTGATCCTCGCGCGCCATGAAGCGCAGGAACTCCAGCGCATAGTCGCTGTTGCTGCCATCCTTGTTCACGGCAAAGCCGTACCACAGCTCAATGTACTATAAACGCCGTTGTCGCCCATGGGCGCAAAGGTAAATTCATACTCGAAGGGATTGGCAGAGAAGGCTTCGGACTTGGATTCGCGCTTCTTCATACTGCTGACCTTTTCGGTATCACAGACCCAGAAGGGCACATTGCCCTCAAAGAAGGTCATGATCGCGCCATCATAGTTATCTTCGGGATATGTGCTTTTGTCCTCTCGGCTTCCCCGCCAAGGCCGGAGGCGCCTCTATCCACAAAACAGCACGCCGGCTCAGTGAGCCGGCGTGCTGTTTTTCAAAATATCGCAGTCTTATTTACTTCTTTCTGCCGCCGAGGAACTCGGGCAGGGGCTTGCCGTCCTTGAGCCACTGATGATACTCGGCCGTGGCAGCGAATTCCACGTCGCCCGCGGAGTTCAGCGCAGTTTCGACAGAGTCCTGAATGACGCCGATGATGAAGCCGACGCCGACGACCTGCATGGCAATATCGTTCGAAATGCCGAACAGCGAGCACGCCATCGGGATGAGCAGCAGCGAGCCGCCCGCCACACCGGAGGCGCCGCACGCGCCAAGGGCCGACATAATGGAAAGCAGGATGGCCGCAGGCAGCGAGACCTGCATCCCCAGCGTGTTGGCCGCAGCCAGCGTCATGATCGTGATGGTGATGGCCGCGCCGTCCATGTTGATAGTCGCACCAAGCGGAATAGAGACGGAGTAGATGTCCTTATCCAGGCCGAGCTTCTCACACAGAGACATATTGACCGGGATGTTGGCCGCGGAACTGCGGGTAAAAAGGCGGTCAGGCCGCTCTCACGCAGACAGCGAAGCACCAGCGGGTACGGGTTGCGGTGCAGATAGATGAAGATGATCAGTGGATTGATGACCAGCGCCATCAGCAGCATAGTGCCGACCAGCAAAAGCAGCAGGCGGCCATACTGAGTGAAGATAGACAGGCCGTTGTCCGACACATTGACGAAAACCAGTCCCATGATGCCGAACGGTGCCAGGTTGATGATCCAGCGCACGATGGTGGAGACCGCGTCCGCAGTGTTGGCCATAAAGTCCTTAGTCGTGTCACTTCCCAGGCGCTTCATCGCCAGGCCGAACAGACAGGCCCACATCAGGATGCCGATGTAGTTGCCGTTCATGATCGACGCCACCGGGTTGGAAACAATGTTGGCCAGCAGCGTGTGCATGACGTCACCCAGCCCCTGCGGCACAACGTCCGCCGTGGCGGCCTCGGCCAGAACCAGCGTCTGCGGGAACAGCTTGCTGGTCAACACGCTCAGCGCCGCGGCCACAAAGGTCGTCAGCATATACAGCCAGACAACGGTGCCGAAGCGGCGGTCCAGCTTGGATGAACCCTGTGCCAGTGCGCTGGCAACGATGACGAAAACCAGCACCGGGGCAATGCCCTTCAACGCGCCGACAAACAGGCTGCCGAATTCTTCCAGCCATACGGCACCGGGGCAGATCAGTGCCAGCGCCGCACCGATAAGCAGACCGATGGCAATACGCAGGATCAAGCTGGTCTCGTTGTACTTGGCGGCCAGCGACTTGACCGCCTTGGTGAATTGATTCATGTGAAGCTCCTCTTCCTTATTATAATAGTCGGGCACGTTCTGCAGGGTGTGCGCGCCGTTTGCAGCCGCCCGCACAGGCGGCTCGCGTGACAATCCACATTATAGCGCATCCCGTGCAGATTGCAAGAGAAGTACAGCTGTAGCGCCTGCAAAAACAGTCGCTTTTGGCCGGTGTAACGCGGGAAAAAAATCGCAAAAAATGTTTTTGCGCGCAGGATAGGTGTATTTGTATTGCGTACATTTTGCGGCTACATAGTGCAACAAGTCTACAGCGCCGCAGGGGTCAATGCTCGTCAGCGACCCGGGACGTTTGCAGTAATGGCAAGGCTCCGCGGGCGGATACGGAATCCGCCCCTACGGTGCGGGGGGGTGATGCTTGTCATCCCAAACAAATCACTAAAACAAAAAAATCCCCGAACAAACGTTCGAGGATTTTGGTGCGGATGAAGGGATTTGAACCCACACTCTTTTAAGGGAACTAGAACCTGAATCTAGCGCGTCTGCCAGTTCCGCCACATCCGCATATTCTTTTCGCCGTGGGCCGTGGCCCTGATGACGTGTATTATTATAGCCAAACCGCAAACAAATGTCAAGCGTTTTCCGCAAAAAATGCCAAACTTTTTTATATTTTTGTGAACATGAGTAAAAACTGCGCAAAAACGTCAAAACGCGCCGCGCCAAAACTTGCATTTGCGCCATAAGCTGTTATAATAAAAGCATATAGTAAAAGCATGCAACCGTGAGCAAAACGCATGTTTTGCAAAATCAAAATGCAGTATATAGATGAAAGACAAGCCGAACACAACTATATGCTGTACGCCCTCGAGAACAAATCGGAGCTTTGCCCATCCTTAAAGCATGAATTATGGAGGTGACCCACTATGTGGACACGCGAACTTTTAAAAACCAACGCCAAGCAGGCCCTGCGGGGACGCTACTGGCGTTCCTTCTGGATCTGTCTGGTGCTCAGCTTTGTAGGGCTGGGCGGGGCAGGGGCCAACAGCGGCAGTGCGGCGCATCAGGCTGTCAGCACTGTTACGGACGACACGACGGCCTATGACATTGTCAACAGTATCCCCGACAGTATGCTGGGGGCGATCTTCGTCGGTATGCTCATCGGCTCTATTGCCGCGCTTTGCTGGGCACTCTTTGTCGTCTACCCGCTCAACGTCGGTCGCTGCCGCTATTTTATGGAGAGCCGCCAGTCTCTGACGCCCGTCTCCACCGTCGTCAGCACCTTCCGCCGCCCCTACGGCAACCCCATCGTGGTGCAGTTGCTTACCGACCTGAAAATCGCGCTGGGCTTCCTGTTGCTCATTGTGCCGGGCATTTACTGGGAGTATTGCTATGAGCTGGTACCCTACCTGCTGGCCGAAAACCCCTATATGTCCGCCACCCGCGCTATGGAACTGAGCAAGGAGATGATGGAGGGCGAGAAGTGGAACTTCTTCATCCTCAAGCTGTCCTTCTTTGGCTGGCTGCTGCTCTGCGTGTTCACCTTCGGCATCGGCGGCTTCTTTTTGGAACCGTACATGCAGGCGACCTACGCGGAATTTTACGCCGCCATGCGCAGCAAGGCACTGGCCATGGGCATGACGACTACCGACGAGCTCGGCGGCTTTGTGCGGCATGATACCTACCCCAACGACATGGACTTCTGATTCAAAATAAACCCGCGAAACGCCGCGGAAACGGGAGCTGCTCCTGTTTCCGCGGCGTTTTTTGGCAAAGCCCCGCGCACGATTTCACACTTCTTCAAACCATTGTCGCAAAATTATCACAATTTACCACTATAATAAAAGACATTATGAAATGAAAAGGGGAGTGCGCACTTTGATCGAAGTAGAGCATCTGACAAAGCGCTACGGCAGCCACACCGCGGTGGACGACATCAGCTTCACCGTGGAGGATGGCGGCATCTACGGTCTGCTCGGCCCCAACGGCGCGGGCAAATCGACCACCATGAACATTATTACCGGCTACATTTCGGCCACGGACGGCACGGTCAAAATCGACGGCCACGACATTGCCGACGAGCCCGCCGCGGCTAAGGCCTGCATCGGCTACCTGCCGGAGCTGCCGCCGCTGTATCAGGATATGACCGTGCAGGAGTATCTGCTGTTCGTTGCCGAGCTGAAGGGCACCCGCAAAAAGGCGGATCGTGCCGCCGCAGTGGAGCACGCCGTGGCCCGCGCGGGCCTGCAGGGCATGGAGCAGCGCCTGATCCGCAACCTGTCCAAGGGCTACCGTCAGCGTGTGGGTATTGCCGCTGCGCTGCTCGGCACGCCGAAGATCATCATTCTGGATGAGCCCACCGTCGGCCTGGACCCGGCGCAGATGATCGAGATCCGCTCCCTCATCCGCGACCTGGGCAAGACCCACACGGTCATCCTGTCCAGCCATATTTTGAGCGAGGTCCAGACCGTCTGTGACCGGGTGCTCATCATTGCCCACGGCAGGCTCGTGGCGCAGGGCACACCGGAGGAGCTGGCCGCCCAGCTGACCGCCAAGGGCACGATCACCGCCACGGCACAGGGCAGCCGCGAGGCCGTTGTGGCCGCTGCAGGCAAGGTGCCCGGCCTGACCGACCTGCGTGTCACCGACGAGAAGGGCGGTGAGGTCAGCTTCACCGCCGTCAGCACGGCGGGTACTGACCTGCGCGGTGCGCTCTCGCTGGCGCTGGCTCAGGCGGGCTGCCCGGTGCTGAGCCTGAGCGCCGAGACGATGAGCCTGGAGGATGTATTCCTGCAATTGACCGAGACACCCGAGAGCAGCAAGCCGGAAAGCGCCGCTGCCCCCGCCGAAAATCCCCCTGCGGAAGCCGCCGCAGAAGAAGAAAACGAAAAGGAGGCGGACAGCGATGAAAGCAATCTTTAAACGTGAGGTCAAAAGCTACTTTACCGGCATGATCGGCTGGGTCGTTGCTGCCGTAAGCCTTTTCTTCCTGGGGCTGTACTACACCAACCGCAACCTGCTCTATGCCTCGTCGGACTTTGCGTCGGTGCTCTACACCATGACGATGATCTTGCTTTTCCTGCTGCCGGCCATCAGTATGCGCAGCTTTGCGGAGGAGCGCAAGAACCGCACCGACCAGCTGCTGCTGACCAGTCCGGTCAGCATCCCGGCCATCGTGGCCGGTAAGTTTCTGGCCGAGGTCGCGGTCTTTGCCCTTCCGCTGGCCGCCGCCGTGCTCATGCCGCTGATTTTAAAGGCGTTCGGCACGGTCTCGCTCGTTGCGGCGTACAGCGCCGTGCTTGGCTACCTGCTGCTGGGCAGCGCCTGCCTGGCCGTCGGCACCTGGATCTCGGCCCTGACCGAGAACCAGATCTTAGCCTACCTCGCCACCTTCGGCGCACTGCTTGTTGCCTACATTATGGATGGCATCCAGACCATGTTCACCACCGGCAATCTGCTGGCATTTATTGCTTTTATGGTCGTCGTGCTCATCGCGTCGATTCTCGTCGGCGTTATCTGCAAGCGGCTGACCGCGGGCGTCACGGTGTTCTGCGTGGGGGCTGTCGTGCTGTTCATTCTGTTCCGGCTGCGCCCGGCGTGGCTGCTGACGGCCTTCAACGCGGTGCTGTCCGCGCTGGCGCTGTTTGACCCGTTCCAGGACATTGTGGGCGGTATGTTCAGCATCCCGGCCATCGTGTACTATCTGTCGGTCATCGGGCTGTTCCTCTTCCTGACCGGGCAGGCGTTGGAACGCCGCCGTTGGAATTGAGGAGGGATACGCTATGAAAAAGTTGAATGTAAAGCTCCCGCAGGGCGGCAGCAAGCGTGCCCTGCACAGCGGTATGTACGCCAGTGCGCTGGCGGTGGTGGTGCTGGCGGTGATCATTCTGGTCAACCTCGTCATCCGCGCACTGCCCACCAAATACACCGAGTACGATATTTCCACGACGTCGCTTTTCACGTTAAGTGACACCACCGAGAACCTGCTCCATGAGCTGAACGCCGATGTGACGGCCTACTATCTGGCCGAGAGCGGGCAGGAGGACGCGAACATTACCCGCCTGCTGGACCGCTACGCGGGCGAGAGCAGCCATTTCAGCTGGCAGCAGCGCGACCCCGTGCTCTACCCGACGTTCGCCCAGCAGTATGACGGCGCGTCGGCGGGCAGCGTTGTGCTGGTCTGCGGCGACAACAGCGACGTGCTCTCCTACAACGACATGTACGAGATGGACCTGGAGAGCTACTACACCACCGGCACGGCCAACTACAGCTTCCAGGCCGAGAACGCCCTGACCTCCGGCATCGCCAAGGTCACCCGCACGGCGGCCTACCAGCTGTACGAGCTGACCGGCCACGGCGAGACCGCGCTGTCCGACGACTTTACCGACACGCTGTCCAACGCCGGTGTGACCGTGACCTCGCTGAACCTGACCACCGCCGGCAGCATCCCGGCGGACGTGAGTGCCGTGCTTATCAACGCGCCGGGCGCAGACCTGACCGATGCCGAGACGACGATTTTGAAGGACTACGTGGCGAACGGCGGCAAGCTGTTTGTGACCACCGACTTCACCACCGGGACGCCGAATCTTGACAGTGTGCTGGCCGACTGCGGTATGGCCCGCCAGCCCGGCCTGCTGATCGAGACCGACACCGACCATTACCCCTACGGCTACCCCCAGACCTACCTGCTGCCCAAGCTGGCCGGCAACGACATCACCGCGGGCGTGTCCCAGAGCATGATGATCTACACCCCCATTGCCCAGGGCATCACGACGAACGACGACAGCGAGTTCGCCTTTACCGACCTGCTGACCACCGGTGATAACGCCTACTCGATGGAGAACTACGCCACCGCCGAGACCGCCCAGAAGGCCGATACCGACCCCGAGGGCTGCTTTGCCGTGGCTGTGGCGGCGGATAACTCCGCCACCGGTGCGCGCGTCGTTTGGGTCAACTGCCCGAATCTGCTGGAAAGCAACATCAACCAGGCCGTCTCCGGCGGCAACGCCCAATTCCTGGGCAGCGTTGTCAACTGGATGAACGGCGAGCAGACGACAGCGGTCATCAACGCAAAGAGCATGAGCGCGGCCTCGCTGAGCGTGCCGACCTCGGCGGCCATCCCGCTGGGCGTACTGTTCACGCTGGTGCTGCCCATCGTCTGCATCATTGCGGGCGCGGTGGTCTGCGTTGTGCGCCGCCGCAGATAAAGGAGAACCATGAAAAACAAGAAATTTCTGCCGCTTGTCATCCTTGTGGGCGTCGTTGCGCTGCTGGGCATCCTGCTGGCCGTGCTGACGCTGCATGGGAAGGCGGAGACCGACACGACGCTGCCGCTGTGTGACCTTGCGGTGGATGACATCGACGCGCTGTCCTACGCGGGCAACAATGTAGAGGTCTCGCTCCTCAAGGGCAGCGACGGCTGGCTGCTGGCCGATGACCCGTCGCTGCCGCTGGACCAGACCAAGGTGCAGAGCCTTGTGGAGGACTACGCCAACCTGAAGGCGCAGCGCAAGCTCGAGGGCAATGACCTGGCCGAGCTGCCCGCTAAAAGCGACACCCCGCAGATGACGATCACCCTCGGGGCAGGGGAGCAGACCGTGGACCTGACTGTAGATCAGCTGAACAGCGTGGCAGACGTCTACTACGTCTACGACGAATCCGGCGCAGCCTACACGGTCCGGCGCAGCGACCTGGCGACGCTGAGCAAGTCACCCCGCGACCTGTACAAGGCCCAGACGCTGACCGACAAGACGACAGACGATGTGGCCGCCATGCAGGTGAACGACCTGACATTTACCTGCACCGACGGCATCTGGACGCTGGCCGACGACCCGGACTACGCCCTGACCCAGAGCAGCGTCAGGAAGATGGCCGGTACGATTCTGGAAATGCAGACCGCGTGGACCATCACCGCGCCCGATGCTGACAGTGCCTACGGGTTGGATGCCCCCGACGTGACCGCGACGCTGTCCTTCACCGACGGCACAAGCCTGACGGTGCGGTTCGGCACGGCGAGCGCGTCCGACGACAGTCTGTGCTACCTTGCCAGCTCCGGCGCGCCGACGCTGGTCTATGAGGTCAACGCCGACCACAAGTCCGCCTTTGCTGTGACGAAGGAGTCGCTGCACGACGATACCGCCACCGCCGAGACTGCCGCCGACACCGACGTTGTGGCCCAGTACCCCGTCGGCGGCGAGAACGACTACGCCGACAGTCTGCCGGACTAAATATAGCCGAGCAAAAGCCTTCCCCCTTGGGGGAAGGTGGCCGCAGGCCGGATGAGGGGCGACACTGCCATGAAAACCCACTAACGGGTTACGGCAGGGCCGCTCCTTTTTGCTGTCTTGCTCTTGCTCTGCAAATATGCTACTATAATAGTAATTGTAGGGGCGAACATTGTTCGCCCGCCAACCTTCCGTTGGCACTCGTCCCCGGGTCAATGCCTGTTACCCTTACCTCGTAGGGGCGGATTTCATATCCGCCTGCGCCGTTCGCCACACCACTCACCCTCACCCGAAAGGCGGTGACCCCCTATGAAACGCCTGCTTCTCCCCGCACTGCTCCTCACCACCCTCACAGCCTGTACGGCAGCCCCGGCGGACACCCTGCCCGCCGCCGTGCCGACCCCAACTCCCGCGTCCACCCCGGCCCCAACCGCAGCGCCCGCCCCCGCCGACGCGCTGACGCCGGAAGAAAAAATCGGCCAGCTTTTCATCATCCGTCCCGACGCCTTGGATCTGACGCTCCCGCAGGAGACCATCAACGACGCAAAGGCCGACGGTGTGACCATGCTGACCGACGCCATGCGGGAGACCCTGCAAGTCTACCCTGTGGGCGGCATCTGCCAGTTCGGCAAGAACATCACCGACCCGGAGCAGCTGGCGCAGTTCAACGCCGATCTGCAGGCCGCCAGCCGCACGCCGCTTTTCATCGCGGTGGACGAGGAGGGCGGCGCGGTGGCGCGCCTGGCCAACCACCCGGCCTTTGACCTGCCGCAATATGAGAGCGCCGCCGCGGTGGGCGCGTCCGGCGACCCGGCGGACGCCTGCGCCATGGGGCAGGCCATCGGCGCATATTTAAAGGAGTACGGCTTCAACATAGACTTTGCGCCTGACGCCGATGTGAACACGAACCCGGATAACCCCATCATCGGTACGCGGGCCTTTTCGTCGGATGCCGCCACCGCCGCCGAAATGGCCGCTGCCGCCGCGGACGGCCTGCGCACCGGCGGCATCCTGCCGACGCTCAAGCATTTCCCCGGCCACGGTGATACCGCTGAGGACAGCCACACCGCGCTGGCCGTGACCTACAAAACGCTCGACGAGCTGCAAGCCTGCGAGCTGCTGCCCTTTGCGGCGGACACCGGCCTGCACGCCGTCATGGTCGGGCATATCGCCGCGCCGAATGTGACCGGCGACGACACCCCGGCCACCCTTTCGCCGCAGCTTGTCGCGCTGATCCCCGACGCGGAAAACACCCTCATCGTCACCGACTCGCTGGCGATGGATGCCATCACCGCCGCCTATACCCCCGGCGAGGCCGCCGTGCAGGCCCTTCAGGCGGGCTGTGATGTACTTTTGATGCCCAACTCCCTGCCCGAGGCCTACGCCGCCGTCCTGGAGGCTGTGCAAAACGGCACGATCTCCGAGGAACGCTTGGACCGGAGCGTCAATAAAATCCTGCTGTACAAGCAGCAATTTGCATCGTAGGGCGGCTGGTCCTCTGGCCGCCGGCAACCGCGCCGTAACAAAAGAGGTACTCTATGTCCAACACCATCTGGGCCGTTGACGGCTCGTTTTTTGCCCAGCGCCTTTCTGGCATCCAGCGCTATTCCATCGAGCTGCTCGCCGCGCTGGACCGCATCGTCCCGCCGGGCTTTGTCGAAATTGTCACCCCGCCGGGCGTTGAAACGCCGCACTATACCAATATAAAGGTCGTTTCCTTCGGCACGCACAGGGGCGGCGTCTGGCAGCAGCTCGACTACCCGCGCTACCTCCGGCAGCGCGGGGCCGGGGGACTTGCCACCTGCAATGTCATCCCGCTGTTCGGCTTCCGCGGCATTGCCGTTGTGCACGATGTCTGCTATCGCGCACGCCCGGACTTTTACACCGACCCCCGCGGGCGGCTGAGCGCTGCATGGCACTGCCTGCAATACCGCCGCATTGCCAAAAGGGCCGAGCGCATCATCACGGTGTCGGAGTTCTCCAAATCGGAAATTGCCAAATACTACAACGTTCCTGCGTCGAAAATGGACGTTGTCTACAACGCCTGGCAGCAGATGCAGCGCATTGCGCCCGACGAGGGCATTTTTGCCCGGCACCCGCAGCTCAAGCCCGGCCAATACTATTTCAGCATGGCGAACCTGCTCAAAAACAAGAACTTCCCGTGGGTGCTGCGCGCGGCCGGGGCCAAGCCCGACGCCGTGTTTGCCATTGCGGGCGGCGGCAGCCTTGCCGCCGAGGCCGAGCGCCTCGGCCTGGCCGACTTGCCCAATGTGCTGTATCTGGGGTATGTCAGCGACGGTGCAGCCAAGGCGCTGATGGCTCACTGCAAAGCCTTTCTTTTCCCGACGCTCTATGAGGGCTTCGGCATCCCGCCGTTGGAGGCCGCCGCCTGCGGTGCGCCGCAGATCATTGTCAGCGACACCCCTTGTATGCGGGAGGTCTACGGCCCCTGCGCCGCCTACATTGACCTGACCACGAACCCCGGCGACGTCGATGACGTCACCCCGGCCACGGCTCCCACCGCCGCCCTTCTCGAAAAATACAGCTGGGACAAGAGCGCTGAAAGACTGCTGCAAATTCTCGAAAAATAAAACACTGCCCGCCGCTTTCAACCCGAAAACGGCGGGCAGTGTTTTACATCCCGAGCTTTCTGTCCAACGTCCTGTATTGCAGCGTCTCGGACAGATGCGCCGTGTCCAGTACCTCGCTGCCGTCGAGATCGGCCACGGTCCGGGCCACGCGCAGAATGCGGTCATAGGCGCGGGCGCTGTAGCCCAGCCGCTCAAACGCGCTGCGCAGGATCTTCTCGGCGGCAGGGGTCATGCGGCAGTAGCGCCGCAGGGCGCCGGACGGCAGCTGCGCGTTGCACCGCACGCCGGGCAGGGCCTTGTACCGCTCCCGCTGCAAAGCACGCGCCGCCATGACCCGGGCACGCACGTCGGCGCTGGACTCACCGCCCTGCTCGGACGCAAGGTCGTCGTACTCCACGGGCAGGGCCTCGATGTGTAAGTCAATGCGGTCCAGCAGCGGGCCGGAGATGCGCCGCCGGTAGGCATCCACCGCGCTCGGCGTGCAGGCACACTCCCGCGTGGGATGGCCTAAATAGCCGCACTTGCAGGGATTCATGGCGGCCACCAGCATGAACCTGCACGGGTAGGACGCCGTGCCGTGTACGCGGCTGACGGTGACCCTGCCGTCCTCCAGCGGCTGGCGCAGTACCTCAAGCGTATCGCGGGCAAACTCGGGCAGCTCGTCCAGAAACAGCACGCCGTTGTGCGCCAGACTGACCTCGCCGGGGCGGGGGACAGACCCGCCGCCCACAATGGCTGTCGAGCTGACGCTGTGGTGCGGGCTGCGGAAGGGCCGCTGCTTGATAAGCCCCGTGCCGCCGCGCAGCAGCCCGGCCACGGAGTAGATGGCGCTGGTCTCGAGCGCCTCCTCGTAGGTCAGCGGCGGCAGAATGCCCGGCAGCCGCTTGGCAAGCATAGATTTTCCGGTTCCGGGCGGCACGATGTACTAATACAATGTTAGGGTAAAAAAATAACGTCAAGGTCAAAATGGCCGTACCGCCCGTCCTTTACCACAATATGGTCTATCACGGACGCCCAGAGCGTGTGGCGCTCCTGCGGTGACAGCGTGGCGTATATGCTGCGGAAATCCCCGGCCAGGAGCTGCCGCAGCGGCTCCAGATCGCGCCCGGCGCTCTGGCTCTGCTGTGCGGCCTGGGCCACCTCCTGCTGCCGGATCAGCGCCTGGTACTTTTCATCGTAGGCTGCGCGGTCTATCATGCCGTCCACATACAAGTCCTGGAGGCGGGACAGTTTCCGCTGGATCGCGCCAACGTCCACGACGGCGCGCCGCCGCTGGGCCTCCTGCACGTCAAACTGCGCTATGTAGGCGTCCAGCTGCGGCTGGATATGATCCAGCAGCCAGCCCTCCAGGCGCGGCTCCCAAGGCGTCGTTTTCCAGGAGCAGCGATTTTCGATCCAGTGCTGCGTACAGCGATACCGCAGATACAGCCGATTCCATTTGTAATCGAACTGGGGGAACGCTTTCAAGGTGCAGCCGCAGACAGGGCAGCGCAAAAGACCCGTAAACACATAGCTATACTTGCTTTGCCGCGTGTGGCCGGAGGCCTGCCTTGCCAAGATTTCTTGAACGCGCCGGAACTGATCCGGCGAGATAATGGCAGGGCAATAATTTTTATTATCCCGGTACTGGCCGCAGTACAAACCGTTCCGCAGCATCCGACCTATCGTATTACGGGGCAGATCGACGCCGTACTGATCGCGCAGCCAGACCTGCGTACTGCGTGCGCTTTGTGCCGCCTCATAGTGATCGAAGAACGCCCGCACGATTACGGCCTGATCTTCCACGATCTGCACGCGGTGGTCGCGCACCTCCAAACCATAAGGCAGGGATTTGGAGCCGAAGATCGCGCCGCCGTTCTTTACCCGCTCCGAAAATACAAACTTTATCCTGTCCGCCGTTCTGTCGCTCTCGTCCTGGGCGACGGATAGGCGGATATTTAAGTTTAACCGCCCGTTCGTCGTGCTGGTGTCGTAGTCCTCCAAGATCGCCTTCCAGTTTGTCCCGGCGGCGTCCAGCACATCCTGCACGCGGTAATACTCCCGCACGCTGCGGAACCACCTGTCCAACTTTATAAACAGCACATAGTCAACGCCGCCAGCCTTTACGGCCTCCAGCACGCGCAACAGGCCGGGGCGGCGCTGTATTTCTTTACGCGCGCTCACGCCGTCGTCGCTGTACTCCGCCACGATCTGACACTGGAACGTGTCGCAGAACTCCCGCAGCGCCTCACGCTGCGCGCCCAGGCTGTAACCGTGCCGGGCCTGTTCGTCTGTGGAAACGCGGATATAAAGCACCACCCGCGCACGATACCACGAATAATTTTGCGGTTTACCGTACAACATAATAAAAACACCCCGCGAAATTGTACAAAGGTACTATGCCGCGCGGCGTTTTTGTGCTATACTTTCTGCTGTGAGGGCGTGAAGTATGGCACAAAAGCCGTGCAGCGCGTTCTTTGGCCGTTTCCGTGCGCCAACACGGGGGCGGCCTTTTCTGTTTGTAAAGGGGGCAGTTGTGCGTGTTTTTGTGTGGGAGGCCCGCCAGGCTGCCGGGCTGACGCTCCAACAGCTGGAGCATAAAACAGGGATAAGCCGCAGCACCTTAAACCGTATTGAAAACGGCCAGATCGTGCCACGCCTGGATCAGCTGGAGGCCATAGCCGCCGCCACACATACGCGGATCACTGCCCTATTTGATAGCCCTTTGAAGTAAGTATGAACCCCGCGCAGCCAAAAGGCAAGCCGCGCCGGGCTTATTTCTCAATATTGAGAAATGACCGCCCAAACCATTGCGCCGCCGCTCCACCCGGCGTATAGTCGAATAAAGGAGGCGACGGCGAAATGAACAGGGCGCAATACTGGCAAGCAATAAAAGCGCTGCTGCGCGACGCAGACCTGGGCATACTGCGGCGTGTGTATAATTTCGTGCAGCAGATCACCCTACATTAAACCATTTTCGGCAAGCCACGAAAAAGGTTAAAAAAGGCGGCGGCCTTTACTGGTCGCCGTCCTTTTCTTTCTTTTCACGCTCACCCAGGCCGACGGCGTAACCGTACATAAAGGCGGCGTTGTTCTTGCCAAGGCCGTCCTCCATGCGCTGGATCGCGGCGTCGTCCATGTAGCGCTCCATGATTTCGGCAGGAACTGCCCCGGCCAGAAATTTGTCGATCAAGTCCCGCAGCCGCGCCCAGTCGTTCTCGTCGAACTGCGCGAACCCCTTAAAAATGGACTTTGCCAGGGCATTGTCGCCCTGCATGATACTGTCCACGATCCCGCCCAGGGCGTCGTCCGTATTCACGAACATTTCACCCTGGCCCGTGGTGAGCCAGCCATAATCGACATTGAACTCTTTGCAGATTGCCAGTTTCATGCGCTCGGTGATGGCCCGCGTCCCGGCCTCAATGTTTGAAATCGCGCTACCTGTAACACTAAGCCGCGCGCCAAACTCCACCTGGCTAAGATGGGCAGACTTGCGAACGAATTTGACCCGTTCGGGGATATTATCCATATATGAAAACCTCCTTTAACATGATAATAACATGAAAACTTCACAGAGTCAAGATTGACAGAGAAAATATTTTGAAATAGAATTTATACAGAGTTAAGGAGGCCACGACGATGAACAGACCACCAGAACCAAACTACGCCGCGCCGCTGCCGCAGCGCAGGGGCACAGCGAACCACCGCCAGGCCGACCTGTACCGCTACGACATGGAAACGGAGGGCGCACGCATCCATGTTGAGGTATGGCTGCACGAGGAAATCACCCCGCCGCAGTCCGCCGAAATATTCCTGGCAATGGAAGAACTACGCCGGGCCGTATGGCGCGCCACAAAAGAGGCCCAGCGGATCACCCAGGCGGCCCAGTAGCCGCCGCAAGTATAGGAGGACAAACCCATGAAAGAAGAAACCGCCCGCGCACTGACTTTGGCAGCGTGCGCGCTCCAGGCGTATGCCCTGGCAAAGAGCTTTAAGCGGGAAGTGATCGACACCTACCGCAACCAACCCAAAGAGGACGACGCCCAGGGCCTGGAGATTATGGCCCAGGATTCGCTCAAAGGCTACCCGCTGAACAGCCCGGCCAGAATGAAAGAACGCTACGATGTGGACGCCCAGGACGTGCTGGCCGTGCTGCACAAGCCGGACGGCGCACCGCTGCCGCTGAATGAAGCCTGGAACGTGCTGGAATCCGTCCAGACGCTGATCGAGAAAAAGGCCAGCGAAACGGCCCGCACCCAGACCGTGGCCGACATTACCCTGTAAAACAAAGAACTGGCGCAGCCACCAGGCCACGCCAGCAGAGAACGGGATCAATTATTGTATTCGTCGATAAGGCCAGCTACGGCGTCGTTATAGGCGACGATAAGCTCCCGTTCATCCTGCGGAATCCCGCGCGCCTGTAAAAGCAGGAGCGCCAGATCGTGCAGGATTTTCTCCTGCGGCACGTTGAGTGCAAAGCTCTGCATATATTTCCACCTCCTTTCGCGCTGGCCGGGGCGTTTGCTCCGCCCCGGCCATGTTTTAGACATTCTCGACTGCATATATTTCTCCTTTTTCTCTCCGGGAACCCCAGGCGCTGCAACGCCTGGGGTTTTCTTTTTTTTGCAGGATAACTCGTGCAGAAATAGCTGTCAACGGGGCCTATAAGGCTGCAATTTTGACTAAGTTAAACAAAAACGAAACTAAGACATTGTGCACAAAGTCAAAAATTACACTAAGTCAAGAAAATGCGTTGACAAACTACACTAAGCAGAATATAATATTCACAGAGTTAAGGCTCACGAAAACAAAATAAAATTTTCAGAGGCCCCACGACGGGGAGCAAAGGAGAACACCATGACATACGAAGAATTTACTACGATTGCGAAGCGTGAGATCAGCACGACGGAATATCACGAAATCGTCGAGCCTGTCTACAACCATCACCCCGTAATCACGGATAAGGTAACTGCTGCAAAGCTGTACGATCTGTGCGGTTTGCAGGTGTTCCGCGATATGCGCCCTACGGCTGACAAAATCGCGGTTCTTGAAGCGGATGAACGCAAAATCAACCAACAGATCAATGAATTGCGCTTTCGTCTGGTAGAAATCAAAGACGAGATTCGGAAAATGGCAACGAAAACACCGATCAAAGCCAACAAGGAGGGCTGAACCATGAAAAACATTGAAGTCACCTACGACGCGCTGATCTGCGAGAACGGAACCTATGAACAGGGCGAAGCCGCCTTTATCCTGCCCATGACCGACGAGCTGGCCGCCGAATATCTGGCAGGACGCGCCACGGATCGCGGCGCGGTCAATCTGGTGGAAACCGCCCTGGAGGCCGTCGAGGTTATGCGGGGCCGCGTCTATGTGCGCGGCAGTATCAAAGCCTACCGCGAAGCCAAGTAAACAACCCACCCCGGCGGGCCAGCAGCCCGCCGCCTGTCTGGGGCTGATCCGCCCCGCCGATGATGGCCCAGGGAGGGCCGAAACAGGCCCCGCGCGACGGGGAGGAAGGAAAGAAAAATGACGGTTTTTCAAGAATTGACAAAAGGAATGAAGTTCAGCGAACCCACGGAAGACATTAAAAAGAACATGGTAAAAGTCTTTGAAAAGAATTTCAGATGCCCGCCATGGAATGACGTGTACGAGGAAGGGTGCGCGGGGTTCGCCAGCTGCGAAAGCTGCTGGTTTGGGTACATAAACAGCGAAGCAAAATAAAGGCTGCAAAAGCGAGAGCCGGACGCGATCCGGGGAAAAGGAGCCACAAATGAAGATTGCAACACTTGAAAAGATTCACGAACTGCTAAAAGGCGAAGTTGAGGCCAGACGCCACGCGGAGAACATCCTCAAAAAAGCATACGACAGGGCCGTGGACAACCGGGAAGAAATCGCCGCCGCGGTAGACGACATGAAGGACAAAAGCCTGGCCACAGCAAAGCGGGCCGCCGATGGGGCAAAGGAGGTATATGACGACGCTATCCGGGAATTTTACGCAGCCGACGCCGCCCTCCGCGATTTTGAAGAGCAGGAATTTTAAGGAGGCCAAGGCCATGAAATTTTATTTTGACGGCGAGCTGATCCGCACATCCAAGACACGCAACTACACCCACGCGGTAGTATCTCCGGCAAGGCCGGAGGCCACAAACGGCTGGCTGGTGTACGGCTGCCGCGCGTCCCTGGCAAGTGCACAGGCGCTGCTGGCACAGGAACGCCGCCGCATTGCCAAGTACAACCAGAAAACAGCCGCCGCCCTGCGCGTGGTAGCCCTGGAGGCCAGACCGTAACGACACAGGAGGAAGAAAAACCATGAACGAAAAGCAAGCGCTGATCCGCGAAACCGCACAGAAATTTGAGGCCCTGCGCCCCGATATGCAGCAGTTTGTGCTGGGCTATCTGGTAGCCCGGCAGAACACACAGGCCGAAAAGCGATAACGCACCAACCCCGGCGGGCCAGCAGCCCGCCGCCTGTCTGGGGCTGATCCGCCCCGCCGATGATGGCCCAGGGAGGGCCGAAACAGGGAGGAAAACATGGAAGAATACGAAAAGATAGTGGCCGAGGCCCAGGAGCTGGCCGCAGAGAACCAGCGCAAAATTGACATACTGCTGGCGGACATGAACCGCCAGGAGCTGCGCAACACCCGCACCGACGCCGCCGCCCTGGCCGCCCTGGAGCGCGACCTGCTAAACCTTGTGAACGGCTCCAGAATCAAGCGGGCCAGAGATCGCGGCCTCCTGCGCTGCGCTGCTGCCACGTTGCACAAGGTACGCCGCCAGCTGCTGGACGACGCAGACCGCGCCGCGCTCTGTGAGCGCTGCATGAACCCGCATATTTTGAAAGACCAGGACGAGCTGGACGACGTGTGCGCCCAGTGCCCACTGGAAAAGACGGCGGGCTGATATGCCAGCGCGCGACAGCTACATGGACGGCGGCAAGCCCGCCCGGTCTGCCGTCCCGCAACAGATGGATATACCAGGCTTTGGCGGGCGCTACTACATCCGCATAGACGGCACAGTCTGGCGGCGGCGGAAGTCGAAAGACGTGCAGCTGCATGGCGTACGACACGGCAGGAACCGGGACTATAAGCTCACAACGCCGGAGGGGCGCAGCATTTGCAAGCCCGCGTCCGCAATCATGCGGGCGACCTACTTTAAGGGCCTGCCGTCAAATATGCGGCTGGCGCACAAGGATGGCCTGGAGAGTAACTGGGCCTACTGGAATTTGCAGCCCGTAACCGTGCAGCAGCTGGGGAAAATGAGCCACGGCAGCATGGACGCCCGGCGGATTCTGAAAGTAGACCCGGAAACGGGCGAGGTCGTGCGGATTTTCCGCAGCTCCCGCGCTGCCGCTGCTGTGGCCTATTGCAGCTACCAGACGATCCTGGACGCCTGCAACCGCAAAAACAAGAAACAGCCAGGGATTGCACCAGATGGCTACCGCTATTCCTGGGAGAAAGGAGAAACAAGCGAATGAAAAGACAACTGCGCGCCCTGCTGGCGCTGCTGGCCGTGTTGGCAGTAGACGCGGCGTTCTGGATGCTGATCTGGTGGGCAGTGCAGCAGCTGCGCAGCCTGGTTTGTCTGCTGTTTGTTATGTGCGCCGCCGTCTGGCTGGCGTAATTGAACCATAGGAGGACACCACAATGACAAAGGAAAACAAAGAGAAGATCAAGGAACTACTGAAAAAAGCCGAGGAATGGCACGCCAGAGGGATAGACCCGGAGATCGACGACGGCACGGCCTGGGCACTGCTGAAAGCCGGAAGCGTTTACATGATAAGCGACGGCCAGCGCTTTTGGGAGCATCCCCGCTTGATCCTGGAGTTTGACCTGTTCGCGGGCGACATTGTGACGCGGCGTTATTATCTGCGCAATATTCCAAGGCTACCGCGCGCTTCTATCGCTGCGTCGAAAATCCGCAACTGTGTTGCGGGCGCAGGACTGCCGCAGTATTTCAAAATCTACGAAACTGTGATTTTCGACCACACCCACCACGACGCCCAGGGGCGCACCTGGCGAGAAGTGATCCGGGGCGACTACCGCGAATACCAGCAGGAACAGGAGGCGACGGCAAAATGACGAATTTCGCGCAGCGCCTCCGCGTTCCTGCCCGCCAGCAGGAACAGCCAGCCACGTTCGCGGTGCTTTTCTACGAGATCACCCACGGCGCAAAGAACGACAAGACCATGCCCGGCTATATGCTGGAGAACGGCGTGGAGCTGGCGGACTGGCTCACGATCACAGCAGACGGCCACCGCCTCCACCTGGCAATCGACGACTATCTGGGCATGATCCAGGGCCAGCGCCCAGACTGCCGCGCCTATACAGCCATGGGCAAAAAGGACGAGCCGGGCCACTTTGCCCTGGCTCACGTCGTCGCCTGGGGAGAGCCGGACGAACACCACGCGCAGCTCATGCAGCTGTACACACTGCACACAGGCCGCACGCCCACCACCCTACCCAGTACCGCCACGCCCTGCCGCGACAGCGGCGGCAATATGGCGGGCTGGTATGACAAAAACGAAAGGAGCAACGAATGAACAAGCGCGAAATCGTGCAAGCCACGGTGCGGGACTTTTCCCGCCTGTCCTACGAGGCGCAGCAGTTTGTCCTGGGCTACATGGTAGCCCGCGCCAACTGTACCGCCAACACAACCGCCCCGGCGGATCAGTCGGAACAGAAAAAGCCCGCATAATGCGGGCGGAGGTATCAACAATGCAAGGCTTAAACGTTGAAAAGCTCTATAAAACCCTGGCGCACATCCTGGCAGACCGTGAGGGCTGCCGCGTGTCCGTTGACGTGCAGCCGATCCAGGCCGCGCGCAGCGCATGAGGCCGTACTGGCAGCGAAACCAGGACAGCAAAGCCTGGCTTCGCCGCTGGGAGGAAAAGCGCCGCCGCGCATTTGACGGCGGCCAGATCGACCACAGCAAGGACAAGAGCGCACCCTGGAGCCACCCGGCACACTATGGCTACCTTGTGCCGCTGACAGGCGCAGCCCTGGAGGCATACAAGGGCTGGAAAATCCGCACGGGCAACACCGAAACGTCCGACGCTGTGCGCTGGGCCTTTGAGGACTGGTACATAGGAATTTGCCGGGATGAACTCAAAAAGACGGCAGCCAGGACGAAGGCTGCCGACAGCTACATGGACAATCTGAAAAAGAACAAAAAACGGGCCAGTGTCTAACGGCTTGACAACCGACACTGGCCCAGCATCATAAGGGCGGCCGCAACGCTGGAACGTTGTGGCCTACTAAAAATATAACACGGTAGCGCCACCACGTCAACCGAAAAACAAGGGGCCGAAAGGCCCCTATAACGCCCTTGTGATAGGTACTAATGTTTCGACGAAAGGCAGCTATCACACTATGGCAAGAAAAGCAGCACAGCCCAGGCTGGGGGCTGGGGGCGCAGCGCCCCAGAATGGCAGACAAGCCGCCCGGCAGAACCTGGCCGCAGCCACAACGGAAAAGGGCGGCGCGGCAGAGCAGAACCTCACCACCGCCCAGGGCTTGCTCCCTATCCAGCCAAAGAAACAGAAAGGCCGCCGCCCCTCTGCCGGGAAGTGGCAGCCATACGACTACGAGAGCGCCTACGAGCTGCCCCTGGATCAGCTGACAGAGCAACAAGTCCAGGAAATGATAGACCGGGAGCGCCGCGTCGTCTACGCGACCAAAACCGTAAAGCACGGCCACCAGTTTGACGTCGAGATTTTCCCGGACTTTACCCACCTACCCGGAACCCTGCCAAAAGACCGCAGCAACCGAGAGGCCCAGCGAAACCTCAATGACCGCAACAGCCGCAAAGAGTGTGAGCGCCGGATCAATGAGAATTTCGGCCCAGACGATTACTGGGTGACGCTCACCTGTCTACCCAGGGAAGAACCCCAGACAATGGAGGACGCCCTCCGCCTATTCCAGAACTACATAAAGCGCATAAACTACCGCCGCAAAAAACGCGGCCTGGAGCCAGCGCGCTATGTGTACGTCACAGACTGGACAAAGAACGGACGCCGCGTCCGCACCCACTACCACCTGGTACTGGACGGCGGGCTGCCTATGGACGAGGTTATAGAGCTTTGGGGCCTGGGCAGAAAAAACACTGTTGAATACCTCACCCTGGACGAGCGCGGCCTCTCCGGCCTGGCCTACTACATCACGAAACCGCACGCCAGCGACACCGAGGACATAAAACACAAGAAGCGCTGGACAGCCTCCAAAAATCTGCGCCGCCCGGTGGAACACAAGAACCATCAAGCCTTTGGCCGCCGCAAGGTCGAGGCCCTGGCGAAAGCCCCGGCGGATATGTTCGCCACGATGGAAAAGAAATACCCGCTTTATTGGTGCGAGGCCACAGAGGCCCGCCACAATGGTATAAACGGCTATTTCTACCTCCGCGCCGTGCTGCGCGAACGCTGCCAGCCGGGCGACCTGGTGACGATCACGGGCAAGCCGGAACTGCTGGAACGGCTGCCAGACGTGATCCAACGCAAGCTGGCAAAATACCGCCGTTTCGCCGTCGTGTCCGTGGACTACACCGCGCCCGGCTGGGAAACTGCCGTATTGCAGCCGATAGGAACAAAGGACAGGATAGCGTGTCCGGCACGCGCCTGTATTGTGAACTAAACAGAGGTTTTTACACTCAAAAAAGCGGAAAAATGAGCCGAAAGGAGCCGAAAACAAACAATGCGCCAACAATGCGAGAAACGAACGGAGGACGGAGAACAGGAGGTCGTGATCCAGTGGGCCGCATTTATGTCTCCCGCCCACCCGGAACTGCTGAACCTCTACCACGTCCCCAACGAGGGCAAGCGCAGCAAGGCAGAGGCAGCACGCCAGCAACGCCTGGGACTGCGGCCAGGCGTCCCCGATCTGATCCTGGACAGCCCGAAAGGCATATACCACGGCCTCCGCGTCGAAATGAAAGTAAAGCCGAACAAAACCACCGCAGCCCAGGAGAAATGGCTGCACCGCCTGGCCCGCGCGGGCTACTGTGTGGCCGTCTGCTACTCTGCCCAGGAGGCAATCGAAACCATAGACGCCTACATAAAGCTGCGCCCCGGCCAGACCCACCCGAAAGAGCAAAGGAGGACAGAAACGTGAAAATTATTGCAATCATGGCCCAGAAAGGCGGCACGGGCAAAACCACAACGGCCACCACGCTTGCTTATGACCTGGCCCAGCTGGACGGCCCGGTGCTGCTGATCGACGCCGACCAACAGGGCAACGCCTCCCAGATCATGGGAGCATACGACCCCACCGCCTGGGGCGTGGAGAAGCTGCTGGAGCCGGGCACCGACGCCGCCAGCGTGGACGACCTCAAACAGACCCGCGAATGGCAGCCAAAGAAAAAGGCCCCGGCGGTGCGTGTGGACGTTGTGGCCGCCTCTGCGGCCCTCATGGGCGCAAACATGGACGTGGCCGCCGACACTGTAAACGACCAGGTACACCGCCTCCAGGAGCGCCTGGCCGCCGTCTCCGACGTCTACAAGTACGCCGTCATAGATTGCGGCCTCCTGCTGGATATGGCTGCATTAAATGCCCTGGTAGCGGCAGACCTCTGGATCGTCCCCGTTAAGCCCGGCGGGTTTGAGGTGGACGGCCTCCTGCGCGTCCATGAACAGCTGGAGGAACTGCGGCAGTTAAACGACGGCCTGGAACTGTGGGTGCTGCCTGTTATGTTTGGAAAGAGTAACGCACACAAGGACGTCATGGCTCATTTACGCAGCCTGGGCCACCGCGTCACACTGGCGACGATCCGCCGCTCTGTGATCGCAGAATCCTACACGGCGGCAGCCCTGCCGCTGCCTGTATACAGCCCACGCTGCGGCGTGGCGAAAGACTACGAGGCCCTGGCCTATGAGGTCATGGCCTGGAACGATGAAAGCGAGGTTAAAGCATGACAGGGCGCAGCATTTTGGACGGGCTGAACACCGCCAGCAAGGCGGGCGTAAAGGCTACCCCGTCCGCACGTTTCCGCACGAAAGAAATTGACATTGACAATATATACCGCAACGAATTGAACCAGTACAGCCTGGACGACGTGGACAACCTGGCGCGGGCTATTCTGGTAGCGGGACGCCTCTACCACAACCTGGTCGTGGTCTATGACCCAGACCAGGACGCACAGAGAGACTACAGGCTGGTATCTGGTGAGCGCCGCCTCCTGGCCCTCCACAAACTGGTGGACGCGGGCCACCCGGAGTATAAAACCGTCACCTGTCAAGTGATCCCGAAAGGCAGCCGAGCAGAGGAACGCCTGGCCGTGATCCTGGCGAACACACAGCGGAACAAAACAGCAGCGGATCGCGTCCAGGAGTACGAGAACCTAAAACAAGCGCTGGAGGAAATGAGAGCCGCCGGGGTCGACTTTTACGGGCGCAATCTGACCGAGGGCAAGCTCCGCGACCACATGGCCGCGATCATGGACGAGGCCGACGGCACACTGGCCGCCCTGGAGAAGATAAGCAACAGCCTAACCCCGGAACTGCGCCAGCTCATGGAGGACGGCAAGCTGAACTTTACAACCGCCACCGCTGCGGCGGCCCTCTCCCTGGACGCCCAGGCCCAGCTGGCGCAGCAGAACGCCGCCAAGGGCGAGGACAAGCCGATCACAAAGCAGGATGTGGCAAAGGCCCGCACCACATCTGCCCGCGAATACCTCCGCCAGAAATACGCCACCCGCCCCTGTGAGTGCGACAACAGCCACAACTGCGACAACGTGGACAACCTGGTGAGCTTTTACCGCGACGGCGCGACGTCCGGCTGCGCTGGCTGCTGTGCCTGGTGCAAGGAACGCACCAGCTGCCCGAAATGCTGCGCGGAGGTGGCAGCGGGCAGCCAGAGCGACGCAGACACGCCTCTGCACGGCGCGCCGGACAGAATCCAGCCGCCTACAAGCCAGACCGCAGAAAACGCCGCAGAGGACGCGACAGCGGCTGCTGCACCCTTTGCCGACGACGCCCACCCGGAACACGCCGCGACCATGTGCTACTCCTGCCTCCACTGGGACGAGTGCAGCGAGAAATCCGACAGGGTGCTGTCCTGTGACAAATACGAGAACCCCGCCGAAAAGCGCACGCCACTGGCCCCGGCGGGCGAGGTCACGACCACCCAGGCCGACGCCGCCCACACCATGCGCACCGACGAGGAACTGGTAAACGTCTTATACGCCGCCCTGGGGACGCTGGAATATCAGGGCCAGATCAACGAACTGGAGGCCCGGCGGCTCCACTCTCTGCTGTCGGCAATGCACCGCCGCTGGATTAACACGGGCTGCTGGAAACCCTACGGCGCAGCAGAGGAACAGGACGAGAAAGAAAGGAGAAAAAGCCAAGATGTCAATAGTTGACATTCACGCCCCGGCGGGCGACGGCTACGGCGTAATTTACGCCGACCCGCCCTGGAGCTACCGCCAGCAGGGCAACGGCGCGGCGGCGCGCCACTATCCCACCATGACGCCGGACGAAATAAAGGCCCTGCCCGTCCAGACCCTAGCCGCCAAGGATTGCGCCCTCTTGATGTGGGCCACGTTCCCGAACCTCCAGCAAGCCCTGGACACGATCCGCGCCTGGGGCTTTGAATACAAAACCCTGGCATTTTGCTGGATAAAGAAAAATAAGAGATCGGGGGGGGGATTTTTGGGGTTTAGGCAGCTACACCCGCCAAAACGCGGAGGTTTGCCTCCTGGCCGTCAAGGGCCACCCGCGTGTAGTAAGCCACAGCGTACACAGCGTTATACAATCCCCGATCCGGCAACACAGCCAGAAACCGCCAGAGGCGCGGGACAGGATCGTGCAGCTATTTGGCGATCAGCGTCGCCTGGAGCTGTTCGCACGCGAATCAACGCCGGGCTGGGATGCCTGGGGAAACGAGGTGCAAGACCATGACACAGCCCTGTTATAAATGCCCGGATCGCCGCCAGAACTGCCACGCCAGCTGCGAAAAATACGCCGCTTTCCGCGCAGAGCTTGACAAGCGACGCGAATATAACAAGCAATTCCAGCCCATAGACCCCATGCCCTACTCCCACGAAATGGAGAAGAAAAACCGCCGCAGAAAGTACAAAGGGGGCAGCCAATGAACAAACCAACGAATGAGTATATAATGGCTATAAAACCAGAATGGGTGGCACTGATTGAGAGCAAGGAGAAAACGCTGGAGATCAGACGCACCGCGCCGTACATTTCCCCGCCCGTGTCAGAAAACAACCCCATAGACGTATGGGTGTACGAGACGAAAAGCAACGGCGGGCGCGGCCAGGTCGTGGGCCGTTTCCTCTGTTGCAATATCCGCACATTTGACGCGCACCGCGACGATCTGCTGCTGCGCCGCGCCGCCCGCGTCCCGTGGGAAAAGCTCAAAGAATACCAGGGCGACCACACGCGCCTGTACGCCTGGGAGATTACCTACTACAAAAAGCTGGCCGTCCCGCTGCCGCTGTCCGCCCTGGGCTGCCAGTTCGCGCCGCAAAGCTGGTGCAAGCGAAAGGAGAAAAAGGCATGAAAGAGGAAACCCGCTATTTTTACGGAACGATCCACGCAGAACGCGCCACGAATGAGTGGCAGCGCAAAAACGCCCTGCCAGCCAGGTATGACACGGCCACCCCGGCGGAACAGGCCAAAATGCGCGAATACTACAACGTGACAGACGACGAGTGCGAGGAAATGCGCAAAATTTACGCCGCTTTTCCGCCACACCTGTTATTCCGAAAGGCCCTGTCCGCCCCGGACGAGTGGCTGCTGATCTCCTGGGAGGACGACCAGGACGAGGCCGTGCGCGAGGCAATCTGGCTGCTGGAACAGTTGGGCGGATTCTACGAGGGCTACCGCGACAAATTCCTGGAGGACTGGAACGCCGGAGAGTACGAGTCGGGCAGCTGCTGGACAATCCCGGACTACCTCATGGAAGTGGAAAGCCTGGCGTTTAGCGTCCCGGCAGTAGAGACACCGCCGCCCGTCCCGCCGGACGAGCCGCTGCCGTTTGACGTTGAGGAACTGGAGGGCAAAAACCATGTTGCAAAAAGTGATCGCTCTTGATTTTGACGGCACACTCTGCGAGAGAGCGTGGCCGAATATTGGCCCGGCAAAGTGGGAAGTAATCCAGGCGGCCATGGAAGAACAGCGCCAGGGTGCGCTGCTGATCCTCTGGACGACCAGAGAGGGACAGGCGCTGGACGAGGCGCTGGCGTGGTGTGAGGGCGTGGGCCTCCGGCTGGATGGCGTGAACACCTCCGCGCAGTCCTGGAAAGATGCCTACCAAAACGACCCGCGAAAGATCGGGGCCACGGAATACTGGGACGACAGGGCCGTAGACGTGGCGACAATCGAAACCCGCCAAATGCTGAAAAACGAAACGCGCCGCAGCTGGGCAGCATGGATTAAGGCCCGCGACAAATACCTGGCCGCCAAATGGCCCTGGGAACGCTGGAGGCTCAAAAAAGAGGCCCAGCGCGCGTGCCGCGACCACCTGGACGTCTACATAGCCCAGCGCAATGCAGAGGCGCACAAGCTCTGTGAGGCCACCCGCGCAGCTTATGAGAAAGCCTACGCCAAAAGGAGCGCCGAATGATCGAAGCAAACACAATTAACAGCATGGATTGTTTGGACGGCCTGGCACAAATGCCGGACGGCTGCGCAAAGCTCATTGTAGCCGACCCGCCCTATTTTATGGGCTTAACCCACAACGGGCAGCACGGCCAATTTAATGACCTGGCCGTGGCTAAGCCGTTCTACAGGCAGCTGGCCCAGCAGCTGCGCCGAATCCTCAACGATCACGGCGAATTTTATATTTTTATGGACTGGCGCGGCTGCGCGTTCTACTATCCGATTTTTGCTGAATATCTGCCCGTGAAAAATATGATCGTCTGGGACAAAATGAGCGGCCCCGGAAATTTCTACAATAGCAGTCACGAGTTTATCCTCTACGGCTGCATAGACCCGCAGACAAAAAAACACGCCCGCAACGTCTGGACGGAGCGCGGTTTTACGTCCGGCAGCATACAGACAGACGGCGAGAAAATCCACCCGTCCCAGAAACCCATAGCGCTGATCCAGCGCATTATCACGGACGCCAGCGTGCCGGGCGATCTTGTGGTAGACCCGTTCGCGGGCAGCTGCACAACCGCCGTGGCCTGTATCAGAACGGGCCGCCGTTATGTGTGTTTTGAGGTGTCCGAAACCTACGCAGCGGCAGGCCAGGCCCGCGTGGATAAGCTCCTGGCAGAGCGCCAGGCCAGAAACACAAAAAAATGAGCCGCCAACGCGGCTGAAAGGGCAGCAAATGGAGACATACACCGAAAAAGCAATAAAAGCCATTGCAACGGGCAACGCCCCGGCGGAACAGGCAGCCCTGGAGGCCGTGATCGCGGAGGCCGTGAAAAAGGCGGTGAAGGAGACGCGCCGCCAGGATCAGCAGCAAGCGCTCCATAATACCGCGCTACTTATGGAGAACTACCGCGCCCTAAAAGGCTACGAGGGCCGCGCCGTGGACAGCGCCGACGCTGCCAGGCTCCAGGGCGCAGAAATCCAGGGCGAGGCGTGGCTCCGCTCCATCCGCAAGAATAAGGCCCGCACCGCTGTTATGTTGGCCCACCTGGACGCCGCCCTGGACGAGCTGGAAAAGGAAACCCGCCAAAAGGGCCGCGCCTATATGTTCGACGCCTACCGCTTGCGCTACATGGAGGGCTTGACCGCCGAAGAAGTGGCTGAAAAGCTCAACACCGGGAAGAACAGCCCGGCCCGCTGGTGCAAGCAATTAAACGAACGCCTGGCCGTCCTCCTGTTTGGCGTGGACGGCTTGCGCCGCTGGTAAAGGAGGAAACGATGAAAGCATACCGCAAAAAGGATTTACACCGCAGCAAAGACCCGGACAGAATGGCCCAGGCCGTGGCCGTCGTGGCTGCCTATCAGGCAATCGAAGAAACCACCGGGACGACAAACGCCCGGCTGAAAGCCCAGGCAATCACCGACACGGGCGCAATCTTATACGCCCTTGTACCTGTCCACATCGGCCAGCAATGCGTCGAGAAATGGCACGCCCTCCAGCAGCGCGTCGAGGCTGCACAGCAGAAACCCACGGGCCAGGAGCTGGAGGCGTGGCACGACGAGGCAGAACAGGAACACGTCCACCCGCCCAGGAAATAACCAATACACCACAAAAAACACCACAAAACCCAGAACTACACAAGCCCCGGCGGATACCCATAGAACCAAAAAGCCGACGCTTTGGGCCTATCACGGATAGTCCAAAAGCGCCTACGCGGGAAAGCTTGGGGAAAACCTGGGGTTTTACTGGTGGCCCATCCGTGGTAAGCTGGTAGCGTGGACAAGCAGGAACGCCGGGCAGAAATGCCCGGCGCTTTGTTGTTTGTGCGCCCTCCTATAACAGCGGCCAGGGTGAGCCATAACGCCCTGGCCTATATGTGAGGCGGGGGCCAGAGGAACCAGGAGGCGCGGATCATGCTGCTAAAATACTGCCGTTGTGGCGCTATCATACCAGCAGACCGCCAGCGCTGCGCGCGGTGCGAACAGCTGCACCAGAGCCGCCACACGGCATACAATGCCCAGTGTCGCAGCAAAGAAGCCGCAGCCTTTTATGTGTCCAGGGAATGGCGGACAATCCGCCCTGTAATTATATCTATATACGACGGGATAGATATATGGGCGTTTTACGAGTGCGACCAGCTGCTGGCCGCCGACGAAGTCCACCACGTCGAAGAACTGGACACAGCCTGGGATCGCCGTCTTGATCCCTTTAACTTGGTTCCTTTGGCCCACGCCTCACATACAGCGATCACGGCTGCATACAAGCGCAGCCCCGCCAGCATGAGGGCGACACAGCGCAAGCTGCTGGAGCTGCGGAAGCGCTACTTTGAGAGCAAGGGGGGCTATGAAAAAGTTTTAGAGCGGGCCGGATTAGTCGCCCCTCCCTAGACTTTGGAGAAAACTCCCCACCAAAAACTCCCCCAAGGGCGCTTTTGCGGGCGTCCATGCAACAAAAACACAAAAAGGAGGCCCCACACATGGCCGGAAAACGACAACCGACGGCCCTTGTGGTGGCGAAAGGCAAGAAGCACTTAACAAAGGCCGAAATCAAAGACCGCGAAAACCGGGAACTGATCGCAGCGGCGGACAATATCGCGCCGCCGTCATGGCTGAAACCAGACCAGAAGAAGCGGTTCAACACCCTGGCTGCAGAACTGCTGAAAATGGGCATTTTCGCAAACGTGGATTGCGAGGCCCTGGGCCGCCTGGTCGTGGCCGAGCAGCAGTATGTGCAGATCACCGAGGAACTGGACAAGCAGCCAATCGCCTACAAGCGGAGAATCCCACGAAAGCCGACCCCGGCAGACAACCCGGACGAGATCATAGACGGGTTTATATGGGACGAGGCGCTGATAGTGAACCAGGAACGGAACGACCTGTTGATCCAGCAGGACAGAGCCTGGAAACAGTGCAGACAAGGCGCTGCGGACTTTGGCCTGTCCGTCGCCCAGCGCTGCCGGATCGTGGCCCCCACCGCCAAGGAGGCCGCCAAAACAAACAAGTTTGAAAAATTCCGAAAGGAAAAGACCCCGGAGGAATGAAAAAGGCCGTAAAAGACCGCACAACACAGTATGCCCTGGACGTTTTGGCGGGCCGGATCGTGGCCGGGGAGCTTGTGCGGATGGCTTGCCAGCGTCACCTGGACGATCTGGAGCGCGCAAAGCTGGCACCGTTCCGCTACTATTTCGATGTGGACGCCGCAAACGACATTTTAGAGTTTGCGGAAACGCTAACGATAGCGGAGGGAGAGGAACAGCAGCGCGTCCGGCTCTATCCATTCCAGTGCTTTATCCTGGGCAGCTTGAACGGCTGGAAAATCAAGGGGAAAGGCCACAGGCGTTTTCGTACCTCCTATGTGCAGCTGGGCCGACAGAATGGTAAAAGTTTTCTGAACGGCATTTTAGCCGCGTATTATGGGAACTTTACGGCGTACCAATACCCGCAAATTTACTGCGCGGCCACAAAACAAGATCAGGCTAATATCGTTTTTGGGGAAGTCGTAAAGTTCATCCGCAGCGACGACGACCTGGCGGAGCTTTTTAAAGTCCATGAGCACAACCACACAATAGAGTGCTTACTCACGCACGGAGAAATCAAAGCAATTTCCGGCGACACAAAGAGCCTGGACGGCCACCGCCCCTATTTGGGAATCGTAGACGAGTACCACGCGCACCGCACGAACCAGATGTACAAACTGCTTGAGGGCGGCATAAAAAAAGTAAAGTCTGCGCTTATTTCGGTAATCACCACGGCGGGATTCGACCAGAAATCGCCTTGTTTTGCCCTATATGAGCACTGCAAAACCATTTTACGCGGCGGCGCGTCCATTGACACACAATTCTGTTTTATCGCAGAAATGGACGAAAAGGACGACCTATGGACGCCGCAGAACTGGCTGAAAGCAAACCCAGCGTTGGCCTATGACCCGGACGCGCTGGAAAACCTGATCCCGATTGCAGACGCTGCGCGCCAGATGGGCGGAGAAGATCTACGCGACTTTTTGGTGAAGCAGCTAAACAGGTGGGTGCAGTGGTCGAACCGCGTGTATATCCAGGACATGGAGAAGTGGCGCGCGTGCCGCAGCAATAGAACGCTGGCAGACTTTAAGGGCAGCCGCTGCTATGTAGGGCTTGACCTGTCCAGCGGCGGCGACTTAACAACCGTCGTTATTCTGATCCCCTATCTGGTGGACGGGGTGCGCAAGTATTTTATCCACAGCCACAGCTTTATCCCGGCGCAGCGCCTCCAGCAGCACGTCCAGAGCGACAACGCGCCCTACGACAAATGGGTGGAGGACGGCCTGGTAACGGTAACTCACACAATGGGCGGCATAAAAACCGACTATAAATATATTTTAACCTACCTATCCGTACTGGTAGACCTCTACGGCCTAAAAATCACAATGGTGTGCTATGATCCGCACAACGCCAGCGCGTTTCTGTCCGATCTGGAGGCACAGGGCTGGCCGTGCCTGGATATTATCCAGAGCGCCCGCAGCTTGTCCGACGCAACGGAAGATTTTCGTCTGGAAATCTACGCCGGAAATGTGGAGTATAACCGCGACGAGGAACTGCTGACCTGGAGCGTGGCGAACGCCAAGACCATAGCGAACAACTACGGCGAGACGAAGATCGACAAGGAAATGCAAACCGAGCGAATAGACCCGGTAGACGCCGTAATCGACGCCTGGAAGGTGGCAATGTGCGGAAACGACACAATAACGGGCGACGAAGCGCTGGAGGCGTGGCTGGAAATGTACAACGATCATATAGCAAAAGCGGGGACTAAACAATGAACTTTTTTCAATGGTTTGCAAGAAGCATAGCGGGGTACTTTTCCAGGGCTGCGCCGCCTGGCCCAGAACCTCCGCAGCTGCCCGCCGCGGCTACTGCGCCGGAGGAACAGCCGGAGACGATCACGGCCACGGCCAAGGACGTGCAGCCCGCACCCAGGGCAGCAAGCAATGGCTGGGAACACCTGGGCAGCACAAAGTTTTTGCAATGGCTAGGCCTGGGCAGAGACGAGCCGAAAGCCGTAGAGAATGTAACGTATTTTACCTGTCTCAAACTGCTGTCTGAAACCATGGCGAAAATGCCGATCAAGGTCTACACCTACGACGACGGCGGCCCGCTGGAGGCGAACCCCGCCGACGACAGGCTGGCCTACCTCCTGGACGTGCGGCCCAATCCACTTATGACGCCGACCACGTTCTGGACGGCGGTAGAAAACAACAGGAACCACTACGGCAACGCTTATGTGTATATCCGGCGTAAATTCCTGCGCCAGAAATACGGTGGACAGATTGAGCTGCAAGACCTCTGGATCATGCCGTCCAGCTGCGTGCGCGTCGTAATCGACGACGCGGGCGTATTTGCTGGAGCTGGCCGCCTCTGGTACGTCTACTCCGACCAGTACACCGGGCAGCAATACGTTTTCAGCTCCGACGACGTGCTGCACTTTAAGACCTCTCACACCTTTAACGGCCTGGCGGGCGAAAGCGTCCAGGCGATCCTGGCCTCTACCGTCCAGGGACAGCAAGCGTCCCAGGATTTTCTCAACGATTTGTACGAGAACGGGCTGACCGCCCGCGCCGTCCTGGAATATACGGGCGATTTGTCCGCAGCTGGACAGACAAAGCTGCGAGAATCGTTTGAACAGATGGGAAACGGCCCGGCAAACGCTGGCCGCATCCTGCCTGTCCCGCTGGGCTTTAAGCTCACGCCTATGGACATAAAGCTGACCGACGCCCAGTATCTGGAGCTGAAAAAGTACGGCGCGCTGCAACTGGCCGCCGCCTTTGGTATTAAGCCAAACCAGCTGAACGACTACGAGCGCGGCAGCTATGCCAACAGCGAACAGCAGACAATCGCTTTCCAGGTCGAAACCATGCAGTACACGATCAAGCAGTACGAGGAAGAAATGGCCTATAAACTGCTGGACGGCCCGGCGGATCGCCGCCGCGTGAAGTTTAACGAAAAAGCCCTGCTACGCACCGACAGCAAAACACAAATGGAAATCTTGAAAACCGCCGTCGAGGGGTCGATCTACTCCCCCAATGAGGCCCGGCGCTATGTGGATAAGCGCGCCGCGCCTGGAGGCGATAAGCTGCTGGCGAACGGCGGCATGATCGCTCTGGAACAGATGGGCGCACAGTACGGCGTCGATAAAACCGAGAAAGGAGGCACAGAAAATGCCCCGATTTGACTTTACTGCCCGCGACAGGGACGGAAAGCTGAAAAATTACGGCTACCTGGACATGGAAAACCAGGCAGACGGCCCGGCCACGATGACCTTTTACGGTGACATTGTAGCCACCGAGGGCTGGCGGGAGGATCGCGCGCCGCAGCAGATCGCGGACTTTTTGGCGTCGCTCATCCAGGGCCAACAGATCAACCTGTATTTCAACAGCCCCGGCGGCGACGCCTACGCGGGCGTGGCAATGCACAATATTTTGTCCCGCTGGCAGGGCCGCAAGGTGGCCTACGTTGACGCAATCGCCGCCAGTGCGGCAACCATGCCGCTTATGGCGTGCGACGAAATCCACCTTGCAGCGGGCGCGGAGGTTATGATCCACGACCCCTGGGCCTGGACGGCGGGCAACGCCGCAGAGCTGCGCGAGACTGCGGCCAGGCTGGACAAGGTGGGCGACCACTACGCGGATATTTACACAGCCCACGCAGCGGAGGGCGTGACCCGCGACCAGCTGCGCGAGGCCATGCGCGCGGAAACCTGGCTGGACGGCTCTAACATCGGCCAGTATTTCGACGTGATCGTGGACGAAACGGCAGCCGCCGCCCCGGCGGCCTCTGCGTCCTACGCACGCTATAAGGCCACGCCGCCCGCGCTGCTGAAAAAAGCAGCGGAAATCAACACAGCCGACGCGGCGAAAGCCGCCCAGGCACAGCAGAGCCGCGCACAGGCCCTGCTGGCCGATCTTTACCTCTACGGAACCTAAAAAAACAAAGCAAAGGAGTACACCATGAACGAAGAAATGCGCAAGAAACTGGCCGAAATCAACGCCACCAAAGCCGAGGTGCGGCAGCTGATCGCAGACGGCAAGCTGGACGAGGCCGAGAGCAAAAAGGCAGAGCTGGACGCCCTCCAGCGCGCCTTTAACCTCCTGCTGTCTATGGAGGACGAGGACGAGGCCGCCGCCAAGGCCCAGGCAAAGAAGAAGCAGGAACTGCACGACGAGGAGCAGCCGCCGCTGACCTTTGCCCGGATCGGCCAGGCCGTCGTCAATGCCCTGGGCGCTGCCGTGAGCCGCCGCAAGATGGATGACGCCGACCGTCAGATCATCCAGGATGCCATGAAGGAGAACAGCGACCCGGACGGCGGCCTCACTGTTCCCCAGGACATCCAGACCCGGATCAAGGAACTGCGCCGCAGTGACGACAACCTGGAGCAGTACGTCAACGTCGAACCCGTCAAGACCATGAGCGGCTCCCGCGTCATTGAGAAAGAAGCCGACACCACCGCCTGGCCGGAAATCGACGAGAACGGCGAGTTTACCGAGGTTGACACGCCGCAGTTTGCAAAAATCGCCTACAAGATCACCAAAAAGGGCGGCAAAATGCTGTGCTCTCTGGAGCTGCTGGCCGACACCGCCGAGAACATCCTGGCGTACCTGATGAAGTGGATCGCCAAAAAGACCCGCGCAACCCGCAACGCTAAGATTTTGGCGTGCGTGGACAAGATCACCACGGGCAAAGAGGTGGCCGTCACCGACCTGGACAGCTTGAAAGACATTTTCAATGTCATGCTTGACCCGGCGATCACCGTCTCCAGCAGCGTGTGGACGAACCAGGACGGCTTTAACTGGCTGGACAAGCTCAAAGACAAGGACGGTAACTACGTCATGCAGCCCGACCCCACCAACAAAACCCGCCAGCTGCTGTTTGGCAAGTACGCCGTCCATGTCCTCTCCAACAAGGTACTGAAAACCACCGTGGATACCGGCAAAAAGACCAACACCTACCCGCTGATCTGCGGCGATTTGTCCGAGGCCGTCACCCTGTTTGATCGTGAATTTATGACGATTGAAAGCTCCAAGGAGGCGGGCAGCGCATGGGACAAAGACCAGCTGGCCGTCAAGGTGCGTGACCGTTTCGACGTCCAGCCCGTGGATACCGCCGCAATCATCAAGGGCCAGATCACCGTCACTGTGGCGGGCTAAGGCAAAGGAGGGCACAATCGGTGAAAGATGAAACAAAGGGCCTATTGCTGACACTGGCGAAAGCTTACGCCCGCATAGATTACACCGACGACGACGACGCCCTGCTGCCGCTGCTGATTGAGGCCACCGTCCAGAGCCAGGAGGAACTGATCCCCGGCTTTGACGCCGACAATATGACCGCCCGCCAGCGGCTGCTGGCGATTATGACGGTTAAGAACCTCTACGACAACCGGGAGAAGTACGGCACAGCACAGGATCGTCTGCGCGGGGCCGCATCCTCCCTTTTGGTGTCGGAAATGTACGAGGATAAGGAGGCGACGGCCAGTGTATAGGCGCGTGCGTATTTTCGAGTGCGTCAACGGCGACGGCCCGCGCCGCAGCGAAAAAAAGACCCTAATCTGGACGCCCTGGGCAGATGTGCGAGACAACACCGCCCAGACACGCGACCAGACCCAGGAAAGGCTCCAGGAGGGCGACCTCTCCCTGGAGCTGCGCCGCTGCGAAATGGCCGACACGATCCGCCGCCACCTGTTCCGGCATGACCGCGCCTACCGCGTGGAGCTGGACGGCGACGAGTACGAGGTAAAAACCGCCGATTTTACCCGAAACGACGGCGGCAAAATCCGCTTTACTGCGTCGTTTACGGCATAGTGTCAACAGTTGACACCCAGGAGGACGGCCCATGCAGATACAGCTGGACGGCGCAGCCCTCAAGGAGCTGGTAGCAGCCCTGGAAGCGGCAGAGGGCGACGACGCCCGCGCCGCTGTGGACAAGCGCATAGTCAAGCGCGGCGCAGATATTGCAAAGCCGGACATGGCCCGGCGAATACCGCGCGCAGCCGATCACAAAAAATCGGGCAGCGCATGGTCTAAGCCCTCCGGCGGCCCGGCTGCCGACAACGTGCCGCAAGAAAACCCGAAAAAATCCGGCGACAGCTACGCGGCCAAGGTGGGCTGGACGCTGGACGACAACAGCGAATATTTTTACATTAAATTTGTAAACTGGGGCACGCTGAAAATGCCGCCCCGCGATTTTGTGGAGCCTACCGCCCAGGCCGTGGAGCCGCAGCTGCAAAAAATCGCGGAAGAAGAATACCAGGCAGAACTGGACAAGCGCCTGGGGAGGTTTGAATAATGGACGTTATCACAGCCGCCTACAAGGCCCTGGAGCCTATCACAGAGCGCGGCGTCAAAGTACAAGAGGGCTGGTACGACGAGCGCTATAAACGCCTCCACGTCACCCTCTGGCCCCTGGCGGAAACGCCGGAGGCTCACAGCGACGACGCGCTGGAAATCGAGACAGCCGGGCTACAGGTGACGATTTTCTCCACAGAGGAACAAGAAGCCCTGCGGGAAGAAATCAAACAGCTGCTAATCAACGCCGGGGCCTCCTACCAGGGAACCGACCAGCAGCAGACCCGGATCGAGGCGGGCGTCTATATCCGCCCGCTGCGTTTTCTCTTTTATGAAGAAAGGAGCCAAGAATGAGCGAACCCAAAACCACGGTGCGCCACCGCTATTGTGGCCTCCGCGATGTATACGTGGCGAAAGTCACCCAGAACGACACCGAGGGCTACACCGCAGGCACTCCCGTAAAGATGGCCCGCGCGATCAAGGCCAAAATCTCCGACAAATTCACGTCTGAAAAGCTGTACAGCGACGACGGCGTGGAGGGTATGCTCCAGGCGTATGAGGGTACGGACGTGGAGCTGGAAGTCAACACCCTGGCCGCAGCGGATCGCGCCGCCTTTTTCGGCCAGGCGTACCTCAACGGCTTTTTGCTCAAGTCCGCAGAGGATGAAGCGCCGGAGGTGGCCCTGGGCTACCGCGTGCGCCGCTTGAACGGCAAGTTTGATTTTGTTTGGATGTACTGCGGCAGATTTGCCCAGGGCAACGAGGAAAACTACGAAACCGAGGCCGCCAGCAAGACCGCCCAGACCAACACCGTAAAGGGCGAGTTTTACCAGCGCGAAAAAATGGACAAGGTGGAAGGCAAAGACGTACACCTCTACGAGGTGCGCGTGGACGAATCCAACCTGGCAACAGAGGACACCGGGGCCGCTGCCGCGATCAAGACGTGCTTCGGCAAGGTGCAGGAGTACGCCGCGACGGTAGGCGGTTAAAACATAGGAGGGCGTAAAAAATGGCAAAGCGCAGCATTGTGGTAAATCAGAAACAGTATTTCCTGCCGGATCACATCGACACCCAGGCATACCTGGATTATTGCGACGTACAGGACGCGCTGGACAGCGCGACGAATTACCGCCGCAAACACTTTGAACAGATGGCCCAGGCCGTCTGTCATGTGTACGGCGATCAGTTTACCCTGGACGACGTGCTGGCCCCTGTATACGGGCTGGAACCGTCGCAAATTCTCACCGAGTTTGCGGCGCTGGAATTTTATGTGATGGAGCGCGTAAACAAGAGCGTGGAGACTATCACGGTAAATTTTACGAAAGAGGCTTGACCCCGGAGGTTGAGCTACAACGCGCGGGAGCTTGCAGCACGGCGGAAAACGTGACGGTGCTGCAAGCCCGCCTTTATTGTGACTATATGCGCCGGATCGAGGCGGCGAAAACCTCCGGCCAGGCAGTACGCGAAAATTTGCAGCTGCTGGCCGAATTTTTCAATACCTCCCGGCGGGTTATATACAGCGAAAGCGTGGACGATCTGCTGCTGGCAGCCAAAACGCTGCATTTTTCTATGCAGCAGATCGTCCTGCCAAAATTTGCGGCTTTGTCGCCAGAGCCGCCGGAACCTATCGAAAAATCCATTTTTGACGACTACGACGCGGAACAGGACGCCCAGGCGGGCTATGTGGACGAAACCGCAGACCGCTGGCTGATCTGCAAGCAGAACGTCGAGGCGGTCACACGCCTGGCGATCCGCGTTCTGCGCGAAAGCTACACAGACGCGCAGCGCGAACCACTGGGCCGTCTGCTGGAGTACGTCGCCTACGAGATCGAACACACCGAAAAATAGCGAGGTGAGCAAAGCATGAGCGCCGGGGCAAACGTCAGGGTATCGGCCAACAGCTCCACATACCAGCAGGCCCTCAAAGCGGCCCGCGACAGCACGAAAGAGCTTGCAAGCCAGTTCAGCCTGGCAAGCACCCAGGCCAAGCTGTTTGGCAGCACCACCGACCAGCTGAAAGCCAAGCAGCAGGAACTAACCGCGAAAATCAAGGCCCAGAAAGAGATCACCAGCCTACACCACACAGAGGTGGAACGCTTAACCAAAGTGTTGAGCGACCAGAAAGGCCGCCAGCAGGAGCTGGCCGCGCAGCTGCAAACCACAAAGGCCGCCTACGAGGCAGAAAAAAAGGCCACGGGCGAGAACAGCGACAGCACCCAGGAGCTGGCAAAACAGGTGAAAGACCTGGAAAGCCAACAGAAAAAGCTGGACGGCCAGATCGGCAGTACCGAGGGAAAGCTCCAAAAGGCTACGATAGCCGAAAACAACAGCCAAAAAGCAACCCTGGAGCTGGAGAAAGCGCTGGAGGACACCAACAAAAAGCTGAAAGACGCCGCCCTGGACGAGTTCGCAAAAGGACTTGACAAGGTAACGGACAAGCTGGAAAAAGCCCAGAAAGCGGCCAACGTCGTGTCCGGCGCTGCCGTGGCCGCTGGCACTGCTGCGGTAGCTGCATGGGACGAGGTAGACAACGGTGCGGACAACGTGATAAAGGCCACGGGCGCGACGGGAGAGGCTGCCGAAGCCCTGGAACAGACCTATAAAAACGTGGCGTCCTCTTTTGCTGCGGACTTTGACACGATAGGCTCCACACTGGGCGAGGTCAACACCCGCTTTGGCTACACCGACGAGGCCGCCGAGGCTTGCACAACTAAATTTTTGAAGTTTTCGGAGATCACGGGAACCGATGCAGTGCAAGCCGTGCAGCTGGTATCGCGCGCAATGGGCGACGCGGGCATAGAGGCGGACGACTACGGCACACTGTTGGATCAGCTGGCCGTGGCCGCCCAAGCGTCCGGCATCAGTGTTGACACCCTCACTTCCTACATAACGAAATACGGCGCGCCAATGCGTGCGCTGGGCTTTGATACGGCGTCCTCTATCGCTATTTTCTCCCAGTGGGAAAAATGCGGCGTAAACACCGAGATTGCGTTCTCTGGCATGAAAAAAGCGATCAGCACCTGGAGCGCAGAGGGCAAAGACGCCCGTGTGGAATTTCAGAAAACGCTGGACGAGATCGCGGCCTGTCCAGATATTGCCAGCGCCACAACGAAAGCTATTGAGGTTTTCGGCACTAAGGCTGGCCCAGACCTGGCCGACGCAATCCAGGGCGGGCGCTTTGAATACTCCCAATTTTTGGACTTGATCGAAAGCAGCGCGGGGACGGTAGAAACCACCTACAACGGCGTGGCAGACAACGCCCAGAACGTGCAGATCGCCATGAACAACTTAAAACTGGCGGGCGCAGAGCTGGGCGACACAATCCAGGAGAGCGCCACCCCAGTTTTGGAGAAAGTAACCGAAATTCTGCGCGACGTGACACAGTGGCTACAGAACGCCGACGACGACACAAAGCAGAACATAGTCACCGTCGGGCTACTGGTCGCCGCGCTGGCCCCTGCTACTGCTGGCCTCACGGCAATGGTTAAGGGCGTGCGCTCTGGCATTGACGCATACAAGCTGATCCGCGACGGCATAGGCGCGGCAGCTGGCGCACTGACCGGGGAAACAGCCCAGAAAATCGCAGCCACGGCAGCCACCACGGCGCACACGGTAGCCACAGGCGCGGCCACGGTAGCCCAGAACGGGCTGGCGGCGGCCCAGGGCGCACTAAACGCTGTTATGGCTGCAAATCCTATTCTGCTGGTAGTGGCCGCCCTGGCGGCGCTGGGCGTGGGCCTGGTGCTGGCCTACAATAACTGCGAAGAATTTCGCGCGGGCGTGGACGCGGCCATAGGCAAGGCGAAAGAAGTATTTTCAAATTTTGCCCAGGGCGTGGGCGACGCAATTACAACCGCAAAACAGCACCTGGCCGACCTCAAAGAAAACTGCACCACAAAAATGCAGGAAATCGGCCAGACGATCAGCACGAAATGGAACGAGGCCAAGCAGAAAACCACGGAAACCTGGCAGAATATCCAGCAGACCGTGGGAAACAAGCTCCAGAGCGTGCGCACTGATACCCAGCAGAAACTGGAGAGCGTCAAGCAGACAATGGCAACCGCCCTGCAAAATATGCAGAGCAACACCCGGCAACGCCTGGCGGCGATCCAGCAAGCGTACAGCAGCCACGGCGGCGGCGTGCGCGGCGTGGTAGCGGCCTACATGACGGCGATCCGCCAGAACTACCAGAGCGCCTACGATACTATAAACAGCATGACCGGGGGCCGCTTTGGCAATATCCTGGACACGATCCGCAGCCGGATGAACTCCGCCCGCGACGCGGTAAGCAGCGCAATAAACCAGATTAAAGGCTTTTTCAATTTTTCGTGGAGCCTCCCGCACCTGGCAATGCCGCACCCGCGCGTAAGCGGTAACTTTTCGCTTAACCCACCCAGCGTGCCGTCCTTTAGTATTGACTGGTACGCCACGGGCGGTATTATGAAGAACCCCACCGCCTTTGGCGTCAACGGCTCCCGCCTCATGGTAGGCGGAGAAGCTGGCGCGGAGGCTATCCTCCCTCTGGCCCCGTTCTATGCGCAGCTGGAGCAAATGCTGGACGACAAAGTAACCGCAGCGCTTAAAGCCATGCGTGTTGTGGTCTACGTCGAGAACAAGCTGGACGGCGACGACCTCACCGCAAAAGTGACCCCGCGCGTTTCCTCTGCCCTGGCCGACGAGGCGGAAAGGATCAGATAATGAAAATTAACGGCGAAAACCTGGCCCGCTACCGCACCACGCAGCTGACCGTCGCTTTCGGCCCGCCACAGGACGGCGCGGGCTATGAGTGGCCGGACAATATGCTGGCCCCGATCAGTGACCCAGCGACGCAGAAATGCGGCACTTGTACGGTAGAGCTGGTGATCCGGGGCGACAACCGCAACGAAATAACGCGCATTGCGTCCACGCTGCACGGCCTCTGTCTCCCTGGCCCAGTCGAGCTGGTGCTGGACGGTTACAAAGGCGTTTACAAAGGCTACCTGGTGAGCTTTGAACCAGAGAAAACGATCACGCCGAAGGCCTACAAGGTCAAGGCGGTTTTCGAGGGCTGGCTACAGGACACGCCCGTAAAGCTGGCCTACACGGGCCAGACCCAGGCGACGCTCCACCGCGTAGGCTCCCGCCCGGCGGCGTGCGTCCTCACAATCACGCCACGGGCAGACGTGGCCGCGCTCACTATGACAGGCTGGGGCGTCCATGATCTGGTCGTGAAAAATCTAAAATCCGGGCATAGTGTTGTTATTGACGGCACAACGGGACTAATTACCCAGGACGGGCAGAATAAAGCCCCGGACATGACGCTCTGGGCACTGCCCGCTATGGATTGCAAGCAGCGGACAATCACCTGGGACAGCGCAAACTGTGACGTAACGGTGGAATATACACCGCTATGGCTCTAAGAAAGGAGGCGGGCAGCTTTGCTGCTGGAACTGTACGACAGAAACCACAAGAAGCTGGCGAACCTCACGGGGATAAAATCGCCGCACATCCAGCGCACACTGGAGTACGGCGACGAAACCCTGGATTTTTCCTACCCCACCAGCGGCCCCTGGCTGGCCCAACTCCTGGCAGAGTGCTACATCCGCACGGATCGCCAGGAGTACGTCGTCAAGGCCGTGGAGAAAAGCAGCGCCAGCGCATGGCGCAAGGTGTCGTGCGCCCTCAACATCGAAGAACTGGAGGGCGCACCGTTTGAAGGCTTTGAAACCGTAGAGCAAACCGTCCAGGCTGCCGCAGAGTTTGCCCTGGAGGGGACAGGCTGGACGGTGGAGGCAGACGCCGACATAACAAAAAAACGGACAATCCGCAAAGAGGACGACACCACGGCCTGGGAAGTCGTGAAGCAGATTGTAACCACCTATCGCGTGGAGCTGGAGATCGACGCCGTAAACAAGCGGCTGAAATTCCACACCCGGCGGGGCCGGGATCGCGGCGCATATTTTATCGAGCGGCTGAACCTCCGCAGCCTGGGCGTTAAAACGTCCAGCTATGGATTTTATACCCGCCTTATTCCCATAGGAAAAGACGGGCTGCACCTCTGGCGAGACGGCCAGAACTACATAGAGAACCACCAGTACAGCGACAAGGTTATAACGTCGATATGGCGCGACGAACGCTACACGGTAACGGCTGCGCTGCTGGAGGACGCCCAGGCCAGGCTGGACGAGGCCAGCACCCCGGCCCGCGCTTATACTGCGGAACTGGTAGACCTGGCCGCCCAGAGCGATAAATACAACGCCCTGGCCTATGACCTGGGCGACGCCGTGCTGCTGGTGTCTGAAAAGACCGACGAGCGCGAAAAGCAGCGCATAGTCAAGCTGGACGAATACCCGGACGACCCGCTGGCAAATAAGGCGGAACTCTCCAACGTCAAGCAGACATTCGCCCAACTGCAAAAGACCGAGGCGGAAATGGCAACCGCCGACGCCGTGGCAATCGCCACAAAGCGAACCAAGAAAGTGCTGAAAGACGACTACCTCACAAAAAAAGAAACAGAGGTAAAGATCAGCGCCCTGGCGGAAAGCATAGAGCTGGAAGTCTCCAAAACCTACATGACCGTTGCAAACGGCCAGGCGGCAATCGACAAGGCCCTGGAGGCTGGCAAGCAGTACACCGACGGCAAGCTGACCGAGTACAGCACCACCGAGGAAACAAAAAGCCTTATTACTCAATCCGCCGAACAGATCACGCTGGAAGTTTCCAAAACCTACGCAACAACAGCCAGCGTCGAGAAGTCGCTGGACACCCTCCAGGCTGCCGCCAAGTCAGCCCAGGAGACGGCAGACAAGGCCAACAACGACGCAGCCGACGCCCAGGCCGCCGCCGATAAGGCAGCCGCAGACGCTGCCGCAGCCGCCGCAGAGGCCGACAAGGCCAAACAGGCCGCAGCGGACGCTGAGACGAACGCGGCAGCAGACGCCCAGGAAAAGGCAAACGCGGCCCAGGCCGCCGCCGAAAAAGCCGCAGCAGCCGACGCCCAGGCCAAGGCAGCCGCAGCAGAGGCGGCAGCAAAAAAGGCAGCGGCGGCGGATGCCAAGAAAAAGGCGGATGCAGCCAAAAAGGAGGCACAGGACTACACCGACGGCAAGCTGACCGAGTACAGCACCACCGACGAAATGAAAAGCGCAATCAGCCAGACCGCTGAACAGATCACGCTGGAAGTTTCGGCGCAGCTGTCTGGCCGCAACCTCCTGCAATACCAGAATTTTGAGGACAAGACCATAGGAACGACGCACGTTTCCGTATCTGGCGGCGTGCTAACTATGGCGTTTTCGGCAAGCGAAACAGCAGCATTTAGCGCCAGGGAAATAGCCGACACGACGCTGTGGAACCTGGCACGCGGAAGGTGCTTGACCTTGTCCGGCTACTACAAAGTCATAAAGCCTTTTCAATCAGCCGCGGCGCGTCTGTCTGGAGTATGGGCGTATAAATCTGGAGCGTCCCAAACACTGCACTATAACCAGAACGCAGCGCTCAAACTGGACGAGGTGAGCGCCGACTGGATTTACTACGAAAAGACCTACTTCGACGAGCTATTGGACGAAGAACTGTCAAACCTGGGCATGATGTGCGAGATCACACCAACAAAGGCGGAGACAGACGGCAAAATCCAGTGGAGAGACTGGAAGCTGAAAATCTCCACGCCCGTACAAAGCGGTAACATACGTTCAAAGTTTGCGATGGACGCCAGCAGCGTGACAATAGGCACTGGCCGCTTGACCTTTAACAGCAACACGATTGTAATAAATAGCACAAACTTTAAGCTGGACGCCTCCGGCAATGTGACAGCCAAGGGCGCGTTTGAATCCGGCGACGAGCAAAGCGGCGGCTACGCTTGCATAAAAGACGGCACGCTGGTACTGAAATATAACGGCGACACAAATCTGTATTTTACTACTACTATTTCTGGCAGCGGCTACGCAAATATGCACCTGTGCGGCCCTGGCGGCCAGGAGGCAATCGTCCTCCAGGCACGCCAAAAAGAGGGCAGCGGCATATTTTTGTTTGACAAGGACGCAAACCAAAAAGCCTACATAATGGGCAACGGCAACGCATATTTGGGCGGAGGCGTGGGCATAGGCGGCGACTTGATACTACCAGAAGATTATAACCATGTCTTATACCTGCACCGCTCCAAACTCCAGCCGTGCAACGGCCAAAACTCACTTTATTGCGACTGGGTAAACGTGCGTGGCACTGATGGAAACAGCTACTGGGTGCTGGCTGGTTTCGGCAGCTACCGCGGAACTTAAAGGAGGAAAACAACATGAAAATTGGAATCAACCTTGCAGCGGCGACGCTGCGCCAGAACATCCACGACTTGATCCTGTCCAGTAACTGCCCGGCGGTGATCGTCTGCGCCACGCTTGAGAACGAACTGCGCGCCGTCCAGGAATGGGAGGCCCAGGAGACGCAGAAAGAGCGGCAGCAGCTCCAGCAGGAGCTGGCAGCAGAAAAGGAAACCCAGAACACCAAGGCCCCGGCGGATCAGCCGGACGCCGCAACGGAACAGGAGGACTAAATGGCAAAGCTGCCCGTGCTTATTACGCGAATTGACATTGACGCCGGGGCCGAGAGAAAAAACTATCTTGTACAGGCAAAGCAGGGCGACAAGGCCACCCGCTTTGTTTCCGTGCTGATCGTCGAGGACGGCAAGGAGTACGCGCCGCCCGCAGACGCTGATCTGATCGCAAATTTCCAGAAACCCGACGGAAAATTTGCGTATAACGCCGCCAAAATCGACGACGGCAACCGCATTTTGGTGGAGCTGACAAACCAGGTGCTGGCCGTGCCCGGCGAGGTTGTTTGCGAGGTCGAAATCCGGGCAAAGGATAGCAGCCAGGTTTTAACCTCTTGTACCTTTACCGTAAAAGTGGGCCGCAGCAATCGCAACGAAAACGCGATCCTGTCCTCCAACGAAATGACCGCTTTCGACGCCAAGTGGGCCACGCTGAACTCCAGCATGGAGGAATACGCGACGGCGGAGCGCCTCCGCGCTGAAGCCGAACAGAACCGCGCCGCCGCAGAGACTGCGCGCCAGAACGCGGAGGCGTCACGCGACGGCAACGAAACCGCCAGAAAGAACGCGGAAACCTCCCGCGCAAGTGCGGAAGCCTCCCGCGCAAAGGCGGAAACGGCCCGCCAGACAGCAGAGGACAAGCGGGAGAAAAACACCCAGGCAGCGATCAAGAACGCCCAGGACGCCACAAACAAGGCCACAGAGGCTACAAAAAAGGCGGAGGCCGCCATGGCCGACCAGGCAGAGCTGGAGCAAACCCTGGCGGACTGCAAGACGCTGAAAGGCCAGACCGAAACCGCCGCCAGCGATGCCGCAGCCTCTAAGGCAGCGGCGGAGAAAGCCCAGAAACAGGCGGCAGCAAACCAGAGCGCCGCCCAGAACGCCCAGAAAGGCGCAGAACAGGCCCAGCAGACCGCAGCGGGCAATCAGACTGCCACAGAGCAACAGGCCGCCCTGGCCGCCCAGGAGCGCGTCAAGGCGGAGGCGGCGGCCAAAACCGCAGAGAGCTGGACGCCGGACGGCGCGGTGGACGCGATCTGGGCCGCACGCCTGGACGGCACAAACACCGCCGAAATTTTCCAGCAGTACGCCGCCGCGCTGATTGCACAGGGCGTAGACATTGACACAATCGTGCGCCGCTGGTTCACCCTGCTGTGGGATAACAACACCTACGGCACAAAGCTGTACAAGTTCGCCACCAGCGCCACGCCGGACGGCGAACTGATCCAGGCGTCCGCCGAACTGGGGGCAACGAAACCGGGCACGAACACCGCCGCAGCCGTTGACCCCTATTTCCCGCGCGGCGCGTTCTGGGCCGTAGAAGTGGCCTACGAGATCGAGAACAAGGAACCCGTCGTCAAGGCCGTGGCGGGCGTCAACGGCGTGGATCGTGAGACGCTGCTGTCCGGCAAGTTTGGTATGGTAGGCGTCGCCCAGAAAACAGGCTGGGTGTGCGACACTGCCGACGATAATTATTATTATCACTATTACCGCGCTGCGCCCGCCTATTTCCTGGCGGACGCCAACGCCTACAAGCCGCTGCCGGAGGGCGTGGCGGTAGACGGCAGCCTCCGCCCGTTCGTGATCCACGCTAAGTATATGGCGGGACGTGGCGCGGACGGCAAGCTCACCAGCGCGTCCGGCCTGGCAGTCGTGAACTTTATCAGCATGGACGGCCAGCGCGCAGAGTGGAAGAAGCGCGGCGCGGACTACTGCGGTATTTGCGGCTGTGACCTGGCGTTCCGCATGCGTATGTTCTGGGCCAAGTACGGCAAAAAGGGCAACTCCGGCACGCTGGAGGGGTGCAGCGGCTACAACTACCAGTACAAGGCCGCCGTGTCTGAAACTGGCGTGACCCGCGTTATTATGACCGCCGCCCAGGCGGACTCCTACCTGGTGGGCAGCACTGTGTCCGTCGGTGACGTGGGGACGGGAACCTCCACGGATCGCGGCGTGGCCTCCATGCGCGCGAAAGCCGACAAGGTGCGCATTTTGAGCATTGAGGACGTGACCGTGGACGGCACGGCCTACAAGGCGCTGAACCTGGACACGGCGACGCCGTTCGACACCGAGAAAGACAAAACCATTGTTTCGACCATGCCCTGGCACAGCGGCAGCTGCGACAATGTGCAGGGCACGGACGGCAGCCCCACCAGCTGCACGTCCGGCAAGGAGCCTTTTATTATCCAGCTGCTGGAGTGCCAGCCGGGCGGCTATGCGATCAGTGCCGACCAGCTGACCGAGCAGTTGCTGACCGATACCGCCTACACCCACCGGCTGGTGTTTTTTCGACAGGCGGCGCAGATCGCTACCTCCATTACAGCCAACGCTGTGCGCTCTCCTATCGTGCTGACGATGCCCGCGACCCAGACGGGCCAGTGGATGTATGAGAAAGACGTGGAGATCGACGCAGACGGCAACATGTACCCCGTAGACGCCGGATCGGGCGCAAGCTCTACAAACGGCTGCCGGGCTGCCGTCTATGTGCCTACCGCTGGCTCCCGCGTCTGTGCGTGGTGGGCCTGGGCTAGTTTGAATAGCTGGGGCCTTTGTGGCCTGTCGGGCGGTTACGCGTACAATTGGACGGGCCACGCGTATTGGGACGGCCTGTGTGGCGCTTGTGGCTCCGGGGCAAACAGGGGTGAATATGCCGGGGCCTGACCCGGCATAGAGGGGACAGCGTCCCCTTTTAGGGGTGTGCAGCGTGTCACCGGGCTGCCGTCTATGTGCCTACCGCTGGCTCCCGCGTCTATGCGTGGTGGGCCTGGGCTAATTTGAATAACTGGGGCAATTGTGGCCTGTCGGGCGGTAACGCGAACAATTGGACGGGCAACGCGAATTGGAACGGCCTGTGTGGCGCATTTGGTTAAATATTTTTTATATTGCGTTGTACACCGCGCCCGGCGAACAGCCGGGCCTGTGCTGCCGCTATGGCAGCATGAACCATGCGGAAAAAATCCGCAAAAATTGAGTGGAACCGGCACGGGGCCAACTGTGAGGAAAAACACGGGCGGCCCCGCGACGCGGAAAGACCGCGCCGGGGACTAGTAGAATAGGCGGAGAGCCAAAACCGAAAGTTCTTGCGCTCAACCAAAAGCAGACAAGGGGGCCGAAGTACGAAAACATATTGCAAAAAGATTGACATATCCGACCCCAAGCAGATAGAAAACTTTGTATTTGAATGTTTCAGTGGGAGGTGGAAAGAAAACGGCTTTATAAATCTGCTGATCCGTTACGGCGGCATGACAAAGGAACAGGTACTGGCCGACGCAGAAGCCCAGGACTATAACAGGCTGATCCCGGCAACAGCTGGCGTCGCTGCGGAGATTGCGCGCCGGATCAGAGCGCGGCGTCTGGCTCTGCGCCCGCTGCGTACATTCCAGCGCCGCGACGGTCTAAGCGGCAAACTGCGCGATCTATGCCAGGCCACGGCCATGCAGCAGTGTATGGACTATGTGGCCGTGGGCGCACTGCGCGAACTATTCCATGCAAAGATCAGCCCGTTTCAATGCGCCAGCATACCGGGCCGGGGCCAAGGCTACGGCAAACGCCACCTGGAGAAATGGATAAGACGAGACAAACAGGCGCGCCACGTCCGCAAGGGCGACATAAAGAAGTGCTACGCCAGCCTGTCCCCGGCCAAGGTCATGGAGCTATTGCAGCGCGACGCGCACAAAAATAAAACCCTGCTGTGGTTTGTGGGCGCTCTGCTGGAGACACACAAGGAAGTCACAACCGGGCTGGCGATAGGCTCCTACCTGTCGCAATGGCTCTGTAACTATGCGCTGTCCTACCTCTGCCGCTACCTGGAGGGCCTGGAGAAAGTCCGGCGCAAGCGTAACGGCACAGCACAGCGCCAGCGCGTCGTCCGGCATTGCCTATTTTATATGGACGATTTTGTGATAATCGGAACGCGCGCCGCCGATATGGACAAGGCCATGAAACAGGCCACGATCTGGGCGGCGGAAAACCTGGGGATCACAATAAAGCCGGACTGGGGACAGATAGACCTAAAGGCCGGGGCCGTCGATATAATGGGCTTTGTGGTAGGATATAAGGGTACAAGAATCCGCCGCCGTATATACCGCAGAATCCGGCGGCAATTCCTGCGCGCAGCCCGAAATCTGCAAACACTGGGCTACATACCGCACTGGCGCGCCCGCAAGATAAGCAGCTACAAGGGCTATTTCAAACACACGAATACCAGGACAGCCACACGGCGGCTCGACGCCTGGACGATCTGCAAAGCCGCGCAAAAATCAGTTAGCTATGTGGACAGAAAGACCGCACAGCAAAGAAAGGAGTTAAAAGCAGCATGAAACAGACCGCATATTTCAGCGAGAAGCCGGACGTCGTGAAAGTCTGCGTACTCCCCACCGGGGCCTCTGACGTATGGCTGCGCCGCAACATCGTGGAGAAGCAGATCGCGGACACCACCGACGGCGAGGCCATGACCCAGTGGGAGTGCGAGGAAGTCTACGCCCGCCACGGCGAGAAACTGACCCCGGAGATCGTGCAGGAGCGTTTCGACGACTACTGGGCCGTGGGCGAGAACTGGCCGGAGGCAAGCCCCGATCAGCCCAGCGACCACGAGCGCCTGGTGGCCCTGGAGGCCGCAATGGTCGATATGCTCCTGGGCGGAGGTGACGACGATGTATAAATTTATCAAAATGCAGTATCGGCTGCGCGCGATCACCGAGGCCCAAGTCTGGCAGATGGCCGACGCGGGCCGGATCACCGAGGCCCAGGCCCAGAAAATCACCGGGAAACCGCGCCCGGCCCAGGAAGCAAAGCAGGAAACACAGGAGGCATAAATGAAAATTTACGGCATTGACGTGTCCCACCACCAGGGGGCGATCAACTGGCAGCGCACAGCCAGCGAACTGCGCCGCGTGAACGGCGGCAACAGCCCCGGCTTTGCCCTCTTGCGCGCGGGCTACTCTGCCCGCCACGGCAAGGGCGGCTTGTGGACGGACGGCCAGTTTCTGGCAAACATCCAGGGCTGCGAACAGAACAACATCCCGAAAGGCGTTTATTTCTACTGCTACGATCAGAGCGCGGCTGCAGCCCGCCTGACCGCGCAGCAGGTCGTCAAAATGCTGGACGGCCACAAGTGGGACTACCCGATCTACTATGATGTGGAATATGAACCGTTTAACAAGTCCTGCGGAAAGGCCACCAACACGGCGATCATCAAGGCCGCGCTGGAAGTCCTGGAGGCGGCGGGCTACTACGCCGCCGTCTATTGCAGCCGGGACTTTTTCCTCAACTACACCAACCTGTCCGCCCTCTCCGGCTTTGATAAATGGGAAGCCGCCTACACGGCCAGCGACACCAGCGCAGTACAGAACGGCCTGTGGCAGTACAGCAGCAAAAACGCGCTGAAAATCGCGGGTTTTGGCGACAAACTGGACTGTGATGTGAGCTATAAAGACTACCCGGCAATTATGCGCCAGGCGGGCCTCAATGGCTACGCGAAACAGGCAGCCACCGACACCACCCAGACGCACACCACGCCCGCCGCGAACCGCTACCAGTTTAGCCTGGGGCCTGTGTCCAGCGGAGACAAGAAACCTATCGAAACAGCACTGCTGCCCGTCGTGCAGCGCCTGGCGCTGGAAAGCCTGTACAGCTGCCAGGCCGTAGAATAAAAGGAGGACAAGACAATGGCAAAGCGGATCATCGACTACTACAACCTTTTCGTTGGCGCGGCGGTAACTATCGCCGCCGCAATCCTGGGCGATCACTGGTATTTGTTCGCCGCGTTCCTGGCCCTCAACATCGTGGACTGGCTCACGGGCTGGTACAAGGCCAACAAGCAGGGCGTCGAAAGCTCCAAGGTGGGCTTAAAGGGCGCGCTCAAAAAGCTGGGCTACTGGGCCGTTGTGGCCGTGGCCTTTGAGCTGGCGGGCTGCCTCCAGGCCCTCTGCGTCGATATGCTGGGCTTGCAGCTGGATTGGCTCCTGCTGCTGGGCTGGTGGGTGCTGGCCTCTCTGATCGTAAATGAGGCCCGCAGCATTTTGGAGAACCTGGTGGAAATGGGCTACGATGTGCCGGACTTTTTGGTAAAGGGCCTGGCCGTCACCCAGAAACTAATCGAAGCAAAGAACCCCGCCGCCAACCTCACTGACACCGAAAAGGAGGACTAAAACGTGGCAGCCAAGAAAGAAAACGATCTGATCCAGGCCGCCGTGGCCGCGCGCCTGGCTGGCAAGAACGTGGACGCCGACGACCTGGCCGCACAGCTGCCGGAGGGCGTCGAGGCCGTGCCGGAGTATAGCGCGGAGGACAGCAAAGAGAAGCTGCTGGAGATCGCCGCGCAGCTGGGCGTCGAAGTCAAAAAGACGGCCAGCAAGGCGCAGATCGTCGCCGCTCTGGACGCGGAGATCGCGGCCCATACCGTAGACGGCGAAACCGCCGACGCGCTGCTGGCCCAGAAACAGGCCCAGGACGCCGAGGACGCCGCAGACGATACCGAGGACGCCGAGACGGAAAACGCCGCACAGGACGGCGCGCAGCCTGTGCAGGAGGGCGAATCGCTCCACGGATACGTCGTGACGATCCACCACGGATACACCAACCTGCGCCGCACTCCCGAAAAGAAAGCCGACAATGTGGCACAGCTGGTGGAAAGCGGCAAGCGCCTGGAAGTGGAGGCCCGCGTCCAGGGCGCGGACGGCCAGCCGTGGTTTAGGCTGCTGTCCGGCCTCTACATTGTGGACGACCCCACCGTAACGAAGTACGGCGAAGCATAAACAACAAAGCCCAGGCTGTGCGCCTGGGCTTTTCTCATTCTTTACTTTTCACAGAGGGCCACAAACTGTCCATTGTGCAGCCCAGAGCGTCCGCAATCCTACGGAGGGTGTCAACGCGGGGGATTTTCCTGCCGCTTTCAATATCTTGAAGCGTTGAGGGGGAGCACCCGGCAAGCTCTGAAAAGACGCGGACGGAGTAGCCCGCACGCTCACGGGCGGCCTTTATTTCGGATTTTCCCATGCGGCGTACCTCTTTTAAATCTCAACGTCGAGGGAGACGTAGAACTCCTTGTTCAGCGGCAGCCCGGCCTTTGCAAAGCTGGTGGATGCGCTGCGCAGAAAAATGGAAATTTCAAGCAGCCGGATCGTTTCGTCGGACTGGATCAGATCGCCGTCCTCGTCCAACTCATCGTCGCGGGAATAATCAACGAAAAACTCCCAGCGCGCCAGCGGGTCGTCCTGCCCGGTGATCCACTGGCGGCCAGGCTCCGCGCCGCTGCTGCTGATGGCCTCTCTGATTTCATCCGCAACGGCTGCGCCGTCAACGTAAACGCCCGTTGCCTGGTAGATCGCGTCTCTGATTTCATCCATGATTTTGTTCTCCTTTTTATGCGGCTTGTTTGCCTTTGGTAATTCTATTGTACCGCTTTAGCGGTACACTTTCAATAGGCAAGCTGCACAAACTTTGCCCTATATTTTTGTGCCGCTTTAGCGGTACAGCACGGACGAAACAACAAAGCCCAGGCACGCAGCCTGGGCTTTTCTCTGCTTATTCATAACATTGTATTAAGCGCACGCACCGGGACTTCCAATGACGATCAAATTATGCCCGCCTGCAGCGGCGATCTCCATGGCACGGCGGGCTTCGCTCTGGCCGCGCACGTCAGCCATGTCCGGCCCCAGCCAGACGCCGTCCTCGTCGTACCCCTCGGGCGTTGCCGGGGTCAGGGGCGTTGCGCCGCAGAGGTGCAGCACCACATCCTGCGCACTGCGGGCCGGGTAGACGGTCAGTCCCTCGGCCACGGCGGCCTCGGCGGCGTTTTCGGCAGGCAGAAACAGCTCCTTCACGCCGTTCTGTACCGCGGCCAGCGCCATAGGCAGCACGCCGGTCACGGGGCGCAGCGTGCCGTCCAGCCCCAGCTCTCCCAGAAACGCCCGCTCACTGTCGGGGGCGGGCAGCTTGCCCTGCGCGGCCATGATGCCCACAAACACCGGCAGATCGTACACCGGCCCGGTCTTGCGCACGTCGGCGGGGGCCAGGTTGATGGTGATGCGGCTGGCGGGCCACTCATAGTGCAGGTTCTTGATGGCGCTGCGCACCCGCTCACTGCTCTCCTTCACGGCGGAGTCCGGCAGACCCACCAGATTGAACTGCGGCAGCCCGCCCGAAAGGTCGGCTTCGACCTGCACGATGTACCCCGCCAGACCGGTCACACCGAGGCTTGTCACTTTTGCATACATGGCCTGTTTCCCACTTTCCTGCTTTTTTATCAGTATACCGCACAGCGCGCCCTTGCACAAGCACGAAACGGGAAAAATCAGGCAAAATTAAACAAAATTCGATTGACAGGCTTGCGGAAAGTTGGTATATTTAGAGTAAGCTAAGTTAGTATTTCCTATGGAAAGTGAAGGTGTTTTACTTATGTATCAGGATATGTATGAGCGTTGGCTCGCTGCCGAGCTGGACGACGCTGACCTCAAGCCCGAGCTGGAAAGCGTCAAGGATGACGATGCCGCCATTCAGGACCGTTTTGCCGTGGCCCTGAAGTTCGGCACCGCGGGCCTGCGCGGCGTCATCGGTGCAGGTACCAACCGTATGAATATTTACGTTGTCCGTCAGGCGACCCAGGGCCTTGCCAACTGGGTCAAGACCCAGGGCGGCAGCCAGACCGTTGCCATCAGCTATGACAGCCGCATCAAGAGCGACCTGTTCGCCAGGACCGCTGCCGAGGTGCTGGCCGCCAACGGCATCAAGGTCCGCATCTACAGCGCCCTTATGCCCGTGCCCGCGCTGAGCTTTGCGACCCGCTATTACAACTGCAACGCCGGTATCATGGTCACGGCCAGCCACAACCCCGCCAAGTACAACGGCTACAAGGCCTACGGCCCGGACGGCTGCCAGATGACCGACGAGGCCGCCGACATCGTCTACGCCGAAATTCAGAAAACCGATATCCTGACCGGCGCCAAGCTGATCTCCTTTGAGGACGGCATGGCCCAGGGCCTGATCGAGTATGTCGGTGACGACTGCATCAACGCGCTGTATGCCGCCATCGAGGCGCGCTCCATCCGCCCGGGCATCTGCAAGACCGCCGGTCTGAAGCTCGTCTACAGCCCGCTGAACGGCTCCGGCCTTGTGCCCGTCACCCATGTTCTGGGCGACATCGGCATTACCGACATCACCATTGTGCCCGAGCAGAAGGACCCGGACGGCAACTTCCCGACCTGCCCGTATCCCAACCCCGAGATCTTCGAGGCACTGCGCCTGGGTCTGGAGCTGGCCGAGAAGTCCGGCGCTGACCTGATGCTGGCCACCGACCCCGACGCGGACCGCGTCGGCATCGCCGTCAAGTGCAAGGACGGCAGCTATGAGCTGCTCTCCGGCAACGAGGTCGGCGTTCTGCTGCTCGACTACATCTGCGCGGGCCGCATTGAGCAGGGCACGATGCCCAAGAACCCCGTCATGTGCAAGTCTATCGTCTCCACGCCGCTGGCTGACAAGGTCGCTGAGCATTACGGCGTCGAGTGCCGCAATGTGCTGACCGGCTTCAAGTGGATCGGCGACCAGATCGCCAAGCTGGAGGCCGACGGCGAGGTGGACCGCTTTATCTTCGGCTTTGAGGAAAGCTACGGCTATCTGGCCGGTCCCTACGTCCGCGACAAGGACGCTATCATCGGCTCGATGCTGATCTGCGAGATGGCCGCCTACTACCGCGCCAAGGGCTCCTCCATCAAGGAAGAGCTGGAGCGCATCTACACCGAATATGGCCGCTACCTGAACAAGGTGGACAGCTTTGAGTTCCCGGGCCTGTCCGGCATGGACAAGATGGCCGACATCATGCAGAACCTGCGCGTCAACCCGCCGAAGGACTTTGCCGGTGACAAGGTCGTCAAGGTCGTGGACTACAAGAAGCCCGAGAAGACCGGCCTGCCCGCCGCCAACGTCCTGATCTACACGCTGGAAAGCGGCGCGACGGTTGTCGTGCGTCCCTCCGGCACCGAGCCGAAGATCAAGACCTACTTTACCACCAAGGGCAAGGACCTCGCCGAGGCCGAGGCCCAGAAGGAAAAGCTGGCCGAGGCCTGCAAGCCCCTGCTGGCGTAAGTCTGGCATAGCATAAAGATATTTTGCGCACCGCTCCCGACTGGGGGCGGTGCGCTTTTTTAGTGCGCAGCCCCGTTTTCGAGCGATTTGTAGGGAGGGGTCTTGACCCCTCCGCGGGGCGTCGAGGATGCCGCCCCCTACAGTGGCAGCCCATAAAGTTATATAGTACCGCAAACGTCCGCGGCGGCCAGAGGGCTGGCCGCCCTACAACCACCCGGTAATGATTTGCAGGGGAGGGATTCATCCCTCCCGTATGCCTTGCCTTCAACGCCTGTTCAACAAGCGTGGCACTGTAGGGGACGGGCATGCCCGGCCCTCCACCTGCCCGCTGCTGCCCTTATGCAATTCCACCAAACAACCCTGTCAAACTTTGTCACCCTTACCCCTTGACACAACCATTCTACACTTGTAGAATAAAGCTATCTTCTACAACTGTAGAACAAAGGAGGTCGACCCCCATGTTCGCCACACTTTTTGCTTCGCTGTTCGTGCAGGGCATTCTGCTGGGCCTGGCCGCGCTGGCATTGCTGGCCGCGGCGCCCCGGCTGCAAAAACGCTACGGCCCGCAGTGGCTCTGCCGCCTGTGGGTCACGCTGGCTGTGCTGCTTCTGGTGCCGCTGCACGCGCTTGTGCCCCAGGCCCCGGCGGCGGTGTCCGTGGATACCACACCGCTGTACAGCCGGACCGCCCTTTCGCAGGAAGTCACCGAGCGCCCCGCCGACGGTGTGCCCTACATGGTTGCGCCCACGGGCTACATCGTGCCCCGCGCCGAGCTGCAGACGGGACACCGCACGGTGCTGGAACGCCTCGCCGTCGGCGCAACGCGGCTGAACCTGCTGGCCCTTGCGTGGAACCTCGGCGTGCTGGCTGTTGCGCTCTATCAATTTGGCGGCTATGCCGTCTGGCGCATCCGCGTCCGCCGCACCGCGCAGCCCGTTGACCCCGGCTGGCGCAGCGCCCTGCCGCAAGGGGCGTGCCCGCGCATGGTCGCCACGCCGCTGGTACGCAGCCCCATGGTGGCGGGCACGCTGCATCCCGTACTTCTGGCCCCCACGGGCACGGCTCCCAAGGGCGCAGACTACATGCTGGCCCACGAGCTGACCCACATAAAACGGCATGACGTCGTTAAAAAGCTGCTGTTTACGCTGGCGTGTGCCGTGCATTGGTATAACCCTGCTGTCTGGCTGCTGGCCGCCCGCGCGGGCCGCGACATTGAGGAGGCCTGTGACGCCGAGACCCTGTGTGGCCGCGATGCCGACTGCCGCGCGGCCTACGCCGACGCCCTGCTGACCGCCGTGCGCCAGAACCGCGGCCCCGCGCTGACCAGCGGCTTTGCCCTGAGCAAGCGCCAGTTCAAGCAGCGTCTGGCCGCCCTGTGGGACACCGCCCCCAAGCACCGCGGACGCGCCCTGCTGGCGGTGCTGGCCCTGACTGCCTGCTGTGCGGGCGGGCTGGTCGCCTGCAAGCCCGCCGACGCGGCCCCGCAAGACGAGCAGGAACCCGCCGCAGCTGCCGCACCGGAGCCGTCCGAGACCGCCAACCCCATCGTGACCCCGGAGCCGCCGCCCGTCTCAATGGAGGCGGGTGCCGCAGCCGTGCGGCGCGGTGCGGACTTCCTTTGGAGTGAGTATCTGACCGACGGAAACGGCTACTACTTCCACAGCGGCGCGTGCGGCCTTGTGGAGCCCGAGGATTACGACACGGAATATATTTCCGCCCTGCTGGAAACCCGGCGCGACGACGGCACAACGTGGCGCGACTACCTGAACGACGGCCGGGGTGCGCTGGTAAAAGCGACCTTTGAAGCCGAGCTGACGCCCGAAGCCTGGTATCTGGGCAAACAATACGGCGAGGGATGCTTTCATGTCTATCTGATTGCACCGTTCGACGAATCACAGCCCTGTGAGGTCATCAGCGGCTGGCAGTCTGCAGACGACCCGAACCAATCGGCACATTTTGAGATTCTGCCCATGGCACGGGAGCTGGACCTGACCAACAACCAGTACCGTATGCTGCTGCACCAGTGCGATGCGCTGGCCCGGGCGGGGGCGCAGAACTTTTTTAACCCCGGCGATTGGCCGCAGGACGAGCTGGAAACCTACCTTTATTGCCGCAACCGGTATTTTTACGGCGGGGCCGACGCCCTGCTGATGCTGAACCTTGATTTCAGCGACACAACAGACTGGAACCGGCTGCCGGGCTACCTGACCTACGATGAGCTGAACGCACTGGATTTCTCAGCGCCCAAGACCGCTGCACTCCCGGGCTACACCCCGCCGGAAAGTCTCGAAAGCGACGACCCGGGCGTCTGGACCTTCACGCGCGAGGGCTTGTATATTACTGCCGAATGGCCCGGTGTGGAGCGCTACACCTTCTACGTTCATAACGGCAACGCCAGCCTGAAATTTGACGCCCGCACCATCTGTGTACAGGGCCGCAGCCTGTCTTAAAAAGGAGACATCCCATGTCCAAAATCAAACGCCTGCCCGACGCAGAATTAGAGATCATGAACGCCCTGTGGGATGCCGACGCGCCGCTGACCGCTGCCGAGCTGGAAACGACACTGCCCGGCCCGACCCGCGCCCGCACAACGCTGCTGACCCTGCTGGCCCGGCTGGAGGAAAAGGGCTGCGTCACCCGTGAAAAGCAGGGGAGGGGCTACCTCTACACCGCCGCCCTGACCCGGGCCGCGTACCTGTCCGCCGAAAGCCGCAGTGTGTGGGGCCGCCTTTTCGGCGGCAGCCCCCGCAACTTCGTAGCCGCCCTTGCCGAAACCGACACCCTCACCGACGCCGACATAGACGAGCTGGCGGAATACTTGGAGGAACTGAAAAAAGAGAGAAAATAGCGTAAAATTTGTAGGGACGGGCATTGCTCGCCCGCAAATGTTCCGGCCTTCGCATGGTTCCCGGGTCGATGACGAGCATCGACCCCTACGCTGTAGGGGCGGATTCTATATCCGCCCGGGGAGCCTTGCTGGCTGCGCCAAGTTTGCGGGCGGGCATTGTCCGCCCCTACTTGCAATTCTCCCTCGACTTGTAGTATAATAATATGTCCCATAGCATCCACATTCGCAAGTGAGGTGACGCCCATGCCCGGCGATCTGCATACCCATACGACCTTCTCCGACGGTTCGACCCCGGCGGACAAGCTGCCGTTTCTGGCGGCCTGCGCGGGGATGACCCATCTGGCCATCTCCGACCACGATTCGATTCGGAGCGTGCGCTACGCCTATGCCCATCCCGTGCAGAACGGCGTCCACCTCATCCCGGCCACCGAGCTGACCGCCTACGACTACGAGCGCGCCCACCGCGTGCATCTGCTCTGCTACTGGCCCGACGACTGCGCCGCGCTGGCGGACTTTTCCGCCATGATGGCCGAGCGCCGCCTGACAGCCATGCTGCAGAGCTGCAAGGAGCTGGAAGCCATCTGTCCCCAGTTCCGCACCGAGGAGGCGCTCGAGCTTGCCAAAGACAGCGGCACGCTGTTCAAGGCGCAGGTCATGCGGGTGCTGTGGCAGTACGGTCTGGCCGACGGCATGTATAATACCGTATACAAATCACTGTTCGGGCTCAAGCCCGTGCGCGGGCGCATCCTGCACACGCCGCGGTATGAGCCGGTGGATACCGTGCTGGATGTCATCAAGGCAAGCCGCGCAGTGGTCGTGCTGGCGCACCCCAGCGTTTACCACAGCATGGAGCTGGCGCGCGAGCTGATCGCCGCCGGGCGGCTGGACGGCGTCGAGATCGACCATCCCCGCAACACGCCGGAGGACAGAGCCGAGCTGACCCGCTTAGCCAAGGAAAACGGACTGATCGTCACGGGCGGCACCGATTACCACGGCATCAACACCGTGACGCCGCGCCCGGTGGGAGCATTTACGACCAGCGACGAGATGATCGCGCGCATCGGCGACATAGCCAAGGCGCGCAAATCGACCTACAAGAGACAAAAATAAGGAGCAAATCAAAATGACATACACCTACAACAATAAAGGCACCTGTTCCGTCCGCACCGTCGTGGAGCTGAACGACGACCATACCATCAAGAGCGTGCAGATCCTGGGCGGCTGCGACGGCAACCTGAAGGGCATCGCCAAGCTGCTGCCCGGCATGAAGGCCGAGGACGCCATCGCCCGCATGGAGGGCACGACCTGTGGCCGCAAGCCCACCAGCTGCCCCGACCAGATCGCCCAGGCGCTCAAGGGCGCACTGGCGGAGATGGGCTGATAAAGGTCCGTAGGGGCGGATTCCATATCCGCCCGGGCCGTCTGCGGCAGCCGCACACCTTGCGGGCGCATATAGAATGCGCCCCTACATTTTGCCCACAAGGCTTATTACTATAAAAGGAGCTTTCCATGGACTGCTTCCATTACCCTCTCGATACCGAAACGCTGCTGCGCAAAAAGCGTAAGCTGCGGCGTGAGCTGCTGGCCCGGAACCCGCACCCGCTGCACAAAAAAATTGCCATCCTCGGCGGGTCCACCACAAACGAAGTGGCCGACCAGCTGGGGCTGTTTCTGCTGCAATACGGCATCGAGGCGGAGTTCTACCAGAGCGAGTACGCCCAGTATTGGCAGGACGCCATGTTCGGCACGCCGGAGCTGGACGACTTCCACCCCGACGTCATCTACATCCACACAAACTGGCGCAACCTGACCGCCCTGCCCACGACTGCCGACAGCGAGGCCGCCATCGACGCGATGCTCGACGAGCAGTACGCCCATTTTGAGACGATGTGGCAGGCGTTGGAGCAAAAATTCGCCTGCCCGGTCATCCAGAACAACTTTGACCGCCCGAACTTCCGCCTCATGGGCAACCGCGACATCTGGGACCCCCATGGCCGCTCCAACTTCATCAGCCGCCTGAACCAGAAATTTTACGCCTACGCCGCGTCCCATGAGCACTTTTACATCAACGACATCGACTACCTGTCGGCGGACTACGGCCTGACGTCGTGGGGCGACGCCTTCTTCTGGCACATGTACAAATATGCCATCTGCCTTGACGCAATCCCGTCGCTGGCCAACAGCGTGGCCAATATCATCAAGTCCCTGTACGGGCGCAACAAAAAGGCGCTTGTGCTCGACCTGGACAATACGCTCTGGGGCGGCATCGTCGGCGACGACGGCGTGGATGGCCTGGCCATCGGCCCCGAGGTGCCCGAGGGTCAGGTCTACGCCGAGTTCCAGAGCTACTGCAAGGCGCTGAAATCCATCGGCGTCATCCTGGCCGTTGACTCCAAAAACGACGAGGCCAACGCGCTGGCGGGCCTGAACCACCCGGACGGCGTGCTGCGCCCCGATGATTTCGTCGCCATCAAGGCCAACTGGGACCCGAAGGACCTGAACCTGAAGGCCATCGCGTCCGAGCTGAATTTGGGCGCGGACAGCTTTGTCTTTGCCGACGACAACCCGGCGGAGCGCGCCATCGTGGCCGCGCAGGTGCCCGGCGTCGCTGTGCCCGCGCTGGACGGGGCCGAAAACTACATCAAGACCCTCGACCACGGCGGCTATTTTGAGGTCACGGCCCTTTCCAAAGAGGACCTGAAAAAGACCGAGCTTTACCACCAGAACGCCGAGCGCGCCAAGGCACAGGCGGCGTTTGCCGACTACGGCCAGTATCTCGACAGCCTTGAAATGACGGCCGCGATCAAAGGCTTTGAACCGCTCTACATCCAGCGCATTGCCCAGCTTACGAACAAGTCCAACCAGTTCAACCTGACGACGCTGCGCTGCTCCGAGGATGACATCCGCGCCATGGCCGGGGACAAAAACGACCTCTGCCTTTGCGGCAAGCTCGTGGATAAATTCGGTGATAACGGCATTGTCACCGTTGTGGCGGGCCGGCAGCAGGGCGATGTGCTTGACCTGACGCTTTGGCTCATGAGCTGCCGCGTGCTCAAGCGCGGCATGGAGGACGCCATGATGGACACCGTCGTGGCCGAGGCCGCCGCCCGCGGGGTCAAAACCATCGTAGGCCATTATTATCCGACAGCCAAAAACGCCATGGTGCGCGAATTTTACGCGCAATATGACTTTGCCAAAACGGCGGAGGATGCCGACGGCAATACGGAGTGGACGCTGGACGTCGCCGCCTACACGCCGAAGCACCCCCACATGAAGATCGAACGCTGACAGATAGGAAACCGTATGAAACGAACCATCCTGCAAAAAGCGGCAGCCGCCGCACTGTTTGTGCTGCTCACGGCGGGACTGCTGGCGGCTGCGGATTTTCTGCTGGTGGATGATGTACACTCCTACTCCCGCGTCATGCTGCAGGAGCTGTATGCCGACGCCGGAAACATAGATACGCTGTTTTTGGGTTCGTCCCACTGCTACCGCAGCGTTGACCCCGCGCAGGTGGACGCGGCGCTGGGCACCCACAGCTTCAACGCCGGGTCGTCCCAGCAGCTGCCGGACGGCTCCTATTATATGCTGAAAGAAGCTGCTGCGCAGAACCCGCTGAAAACGGTCTATCTCGAAATGTTCTACACCGGCTACAATGAGAGCGCGTCCGTCAACATCCCGCTGGCCTGCTATCTGCTGGCCGACCACATGGACTGGCGCTCACCTAACCGATACGCCTACCTGTCGGAGATGGGCGGTCTGGCGGCTTATGCAGACCTGCTGCTGCCCGCGCGCCATGGCATTGCGCCGCCGTCCTCAATGCCCGCCCTCTGGAAGGCCAAGCTGACTGACGGCTACACGCCGGACAACTACGGCTATGTGACCTACCCGGACAGCGGTGAGGCGTACCGGGGCCGCGGCTTTGTCTATACCACCGGCATCCCGCAGGACGGCTTTGCCACGCTGCTGAACGTAGATGCCGACGCGCCATTGTCGGATTTTGGCTGGGAATACCTCAACAAAACCACCGATTTCTGCGCGGAAAACGGCATCCGGCTTGTGCTGTTCACGGCCCCGCTGCCCAGCGGCTACCTGTACAACACCGAAAACTATCAGTCCTACGTCGATGCGCTGCGGAACTTCTGCGCCGCGCATGACGGGCTGGAATACTGGGATTTCTCGCTGTACAAGCTGCAGAGCGAGATCAATCTGAAGATCGAGGACTTCTCCGACGCGCACCACCTGAACGGCGCGGGGGCGGAAAAGTTCACCGCCATTCTCTGCAAGACGATCCAACGCCGTGCGGCGGGGGAGAGCGTTGACGATCTTTTCTATCAGACGGTGGAGGAAAAGCTGACCCTCACCCCGGACGACTCCGTCCTGATGGCCTATTATGCAAAGCTGCAAGACGAATAAGAAGGAGGACCTGCCATGATCGCCGTGACATCACCCGGCTTTGTGCTGTTCGCGGCGCTGCTGGCGGGGCTTTGGTATGCCTGCCCGCCGCCGCGCCGCTGGCAGCTGCTGCTGGGGGCAAACTTACTGTTTTACGCGGTGCTCTGCCCGGCAGCACTGCCGGTGCTGGCGGGCAGCAGCTTTCTGGTTTGGTGGTGCGGGCGGCGCACCGCGAAAAAGCCCGTGTTCCTTGCGGGGCTTGCGGCGGCACTGCTGCCGCTGGCCCTGCTCAAGTATCTGCCCGCTGCGCTGGGCTGGCAGGGCACGCTGGCGAATGCTCTGGGCATCGGCTATTTTACGCTGCAGCTCGTCAGCTATCTGTGTGACGTGCGCCGGGGCAGGATTTTGCCTGAGGAAAAATACGCCCGACTTTTGTGCTATGCGTCGTTCTTTCTCTCCATCACGCAGGGCCCCTTCAACCGCTATGATGCCCTGATGCCGCAGCTGGACCGGGCCACTGTCTGGGATACGGACCGGGTCTGGCGCGGCGTACAGCGCAGCGCGTGGGGCTACTTTAAAAAGCTGGCCGTGGCGGACCGCGCCGCCGTCGTTGTGGATGCAGTCTTTGCCAACCCCGCCGCCTTTGACCGCACCCAGCTGCTGCTGGGCGGCGTGCTGTTCACCGTGCAGCTCTACGCCGATTTCTCCGGCTACACCGACATTGTGCTGGGCGTCGGCGAGGTGCTGGGCCTGCACCTGCCGGAAAACTTCCGCCAGCCGTTCTTTGCCGATTCGGTCAAGGACATCTGGGCGCGGTGGCACATCAGCCTGTCGCAGTGGCTGCGGGATTACATCTATATTCCGCTGGGCGGCAGCCGGTGCAGCAAGGCGCGCAAGGACGGAAACTTGATGATAACCTTCCTCGTCAGCGGCCTGTGGCACGGCGCGGGGCTGACCTACCTCGTCTGGGGCGGCCTGCACGGCCTGTGCCAGGCGGCGGAAAACCACCTGCCGCCCCGCCGCCCGGGTAAGCTCCGCCATTCGCTGCGCGTGGCGGGCACATTCTGCATTCTGGCGGGTGCGTTCGTGATTTTCCGCGCCAGCAGCCTTGCCAACGCGGCAGAGCTTTTTAAGGGTATTCTCTGCAATGGCGGGCACGCCGTGTTCTCCAACTATTGGGAGCTTGGCCTGACGAGCCTGCAGGAGGAAATTCTGCTCTACGCGGGCATTGCGATTCTGCTGGCCGTGGACGCCGCCCATGAGCGTGGTGTCTCGCTGCGCACCAAAATCGCCGCCCTGCCCACGCCCGCCCGCTGGGCCGTCTATGAGGTCTGCATTTTTGTTTTCCTGTTTATGGGCCGCTTCCTCGGCGGCGACAGCTTCCTGTATGCGAGGTACTGACAATTTTGCCGCCTGTAGGGGCCGGACATGCCTGGCCCGCCCGTTACCCATACAGGGTAGCCTGCGGAAGGCCGCGGGCAGCCCCTGCAATATGATACAACAAACCCGGCGTGTGCCCATCGGCAGGCACACGCCGGGTCGGTTTTTTATCAAGTTATTTCAACCTCTGGTCCGTTCCAAAAAACTTGAACATCTTGCACCCGCCCAGCATACGGCTGGCGACCTTCTCGGTGTAGCGGGCCACAAAAACGCTCTGGTCGGTGATGTTCGTCGTGTAGATCGTGGGGCGGTGGGTCAGCATCCGGGTGTTGATCAGCTCATACAGCACGCTGATGGTCAGCGGCGTGATGTACTCGGTGCCCAGGTCGTCCAAAATCAGCAGGTCGGCCTCCTGACAGGCGGCCAGCCACTCGTCGTTGGTCGTGTAGTTGAAGTGCTCGCGCCCCAGCTGCGCGGCCAGCGCGGCGGCGCTTGTGTACAGTACATCGTGGCCGCCCTCCAGCACGGCGTCGGCAATCGCCAGCGCCAGATGTGTCTTGCCCAGGCCGGTGTGGCCCATGAACAGCAGGTTCGGGCTGTTCTGGCTAAATTTGGCGGCGTAGCCGCGGCAGTAGTTCAGCAGCTTGCCCATGTACTCCCGCGGGGAGATGCCCAGCTCCGGCTCCACGGCGTCGCTGTAGCGCTCGACCTCAAAGCTGGCAAACTGGCACAGGCCCAGCGGGCTGGCGGCATTGATCTCGTCCCGGCGCAGACGGCGGGCGGCGTCTGCCACGCAGCGGCAGGGGACACCGCCGCGCATACCGGTATCCTCACACAGCGGGCAGCGGTAGGCGGGCTTGAAATCGTCCGCGCTGAACCCGGCCTCCCTGACCGCAGCGGCCAGCGCTTCATCTGCGCGGGCCAGCGCGGCGCGGGCTGTATCCATGTTTCCGCCAAGGGCTGCGGCCTTCGCAAGGCCCAGCCCCGCACGCAGGTGGGCGCTGTCCGCCTCGGCCAGCGCCGGGTGAGCGGCGTAGGCGGCGCGGCGGGCAGTCTCGGCCTGCATTACGGCCTGCTGGCGGTAGGCTGCCACCTCGCGCTGCGCGGCGCGGAACAGCTCGTCTTTTGTGCGCATAGGTTACCCCTCCTCGTCAAACATGGCCGCCCAGTTGCGGTTGAACAGGTCCTTCTGGGCGCTGGCGGCGGGCGGCTGGGCGTTGGGCCGCTCGGTCATCACGATGTTGCTGCCCTCCAGCTGGCCCTGACGGCGCGCGGCGTCAATCGTCGTGATGCCCTGGGCACGCCAGGCCCGCAGAATGCCGTCCACGTACCGCACGGTGTTTTTACCGTTGGCACGCAGCAGTGCCTCGTCGATCATCTCGCGCCCGATGCCCATTTCCTCGTGCCAGCGGGCAATCGTGCGGCGCTCCCAGTTCGTCAGTGCACGCGGCTCAATGCCAAACTGTGCGGCGGCATCCTGGCACCAGGCCTCGCGCTGCTTGGCACGCTGCAGCCAACGCTCGGCGTCCTCGCCGGTCTCGACGCCGTCCTCCCGCCAGCGGGCCAGCAGGTGGGTCACGGCGGCGATGGTGCGCCGCCCCAGACGGGTGACCTCGGCGCAGCAGAGCAGAATGACATCTGGCTGCCAGCCGTCGTTTAAGTACAGCCCGACAAGCCGCTGCATCTCGCTGCGGCTCAGCGTCTTACCGAAGATGCTTTGCGCCTCCTGGCACAGAACGGCAACATAGGGGTCGTTGGCCACGCTGGCCAGATCGACCCGCGCAGGCTCGGCTGCCGGGGCGGGGGCGGCCCCACGCTCACTGACCAGCAGCCCGGCACCGGCCCAGTATTGCAGGGCGCGCTTGGCAGCCTCAATGCTGGGCAGTGCCAGTGCGCGGGCCATCGTGCGCGGGTCGGTGTCGTGGGTCTGCAAAATGTAGAGTGCGGCCCGGATCGTATCGCCGTCGGTCTGGGTCAGATGGGTCAGGACCAGCTGCGGCACAGCCAGCGTGTCGCCGTTGCTTGCCGCCAATTTGTAGCCCATATCCGCAAACCTCCCCACTATAAATTGTTGGTTTATTATACCACAAAAGTGCCGTTTGGTCAATCTCGAAGAAAAACTGCCCAAAAATCAGCGCCGGATTTTGGGCAATGCGTTCCTTGTATTTTGATACACAAATTTGTACAATAGTACCATAAACAGTTAAAGCATTAAGGGGGAGACCACCATGGCGATGAATCTTGTAAAACTGCCCACCGGCAAATCGAATTTGCAGCTGCGCGTCAGCAAGGGGCACTATGCCACCAGCCACAGCCATATCAACTACTACATTGATGTCACGCTGACAAAGTTTCGCCTGTCGGAGGCACGCGCTGCCGCCGCCGAGCTGGTGCGAGAGTACAAGTCGACGACCATTGTGGACACGATCCTCTGCCTGGACGGCACCGAGGTCATCGGCGCCTGCATGGCCAGTGAGCTGACAAAGGCCGGCTATACGAATATGAACGCCCACCAGACGATCTACGTCGTCACGCCGGAGCACACCACCGGCAGCCAGCTGCTTTTCCGCGAAAACACCGCCCCGATGATCGCCGGTAAGCATGTACTGGTGCTGGCGGCGTCCGTTACCACCGGCTTCACCGTGCAGGGCGCTGTCGAGGCCATCCGCTACTACGGCGGCGATCCCGTCGGCATCGCGTCGATCTTTGCGTCAGTCAAGGAGTGCGCAGGCTACCCCGTGGCCAGCATCTTTGACACCCACGACCTTCCCGACTACGAAACCTACGACTCCCACAGCTGCCCGTGGTGCAGGCAGGGCAAGAAAATTGATGCGCTTGTCAACAGCTTCGGCTACTCGAGCCTGTAAATTTTCTGACGATTTTGCCCCCTCGAAAGAGGGGGCTTTTTGTCGTTTTGCGGTCTTGACGCTCCGCGCAGGGTCTTTTATAATGGGAAGGCTGATTTTTTTAGGAGGAATTGGTTTGAATACTGAGAATTTGAATGGGATCCTTGCACAATACGTTCAGCACTGCAAAGCCCGCGCGGCAGCCGATGAGGGAACGGTCTGGCGCGCTGTGGACTGCTTTGGCGTGAACTGGGACATCGAGGACAGCGACTTTCCGGCCATGTTTGCCGATGCCATGCAGCAGGCCCAGCCGACGCTGGACAACCCGGCCCTGCAGCCCATCGGCGGCCTGCAGAACCTGATGCTGCGCGACAGCGAGGTCGAACTCGTCCGCGAGTGCTTCCGCTGGCTGTACAATGAGGACGGCGGTGATATTTCCAAGCGCCGGGGCCGCGCCGAGCTGTTCGCTGACCAGATCAACGGGCGGTTCCGCCGCGTGTTCCCGCGCATGACCAAGTATACGATGAACACGGCCAACGCGGTGTTCTTCCTGAACCTGTGGGAGCCGCACGCGAACTACTTCTATCAGGCCAACGAGGCGAAGGCGTGGGCGGATTACTTTGGGTATGAGGCAGACTTTGGCGGCGGCACGGCGCTGGACCTGCCGCGCTACTACACGATGTGCAACGACCTGCTGCACGCGCTGGAGAACTACCCGGAGATTATCGCCCTGCACAAGGCCTACGCGGAGCAGGAGCTGGGCGGCATCGACGACGCGCTGCACCTGCTTGTGTACGACATCCTGCACACGGCCTACGCCGAGCAGTTCTACCCGAAGGGCTACACCCGCGGCTCGACGAGCAGGGAGCGCGCAAAGGCTGTGAAGGAGAAGGCGGACCGCGCCGAGCTCTGCATCCGCATCGGCGAGTGTGAGCAGGAGCTGCAGGAGCTGCTGGCAAACCCTGCTGCGCTGCCCGACCTGACTGGCTGTAAAATCAACCATAAAATGTTCGGCGCAGGCACGGTCCGGCCCGCCGAGGGCCAGTTCATGGTCATCGACTTCAACGGCACGCTGAAGAAGTTCAGCTACACAGCCTCGATGAACAGCGGCTATCTCTCCGCCGAGGACCCCAACGTCGAAGCCCGCCTGCAGGCCTACCAGGACTACAACAAGGACAAGGACCGCCTGGAGAAGGAACTGAAGAACCTGAAGGCGGAATTGGTGAAGCTGTAATCGGAAACCGGCCCAGCGGGCGAATGCTGTTCGCCCCGGCTGCGTTCTGCAATAAAAAAATCCCTGCGTCTGAATGTGACACAGGGATTTTTTATTGGAGCGGCTGATGGGAGTCGAACCCACGTCCTCAGCTTGGAAGGCTGATGTACTAGCCGTTGTACGACAGCCGCGTAACAACAGTACCTATTATACCCATCTGCGGGGGTGTTTGTCAAGCCCACCGGGCCGTGTTTTCCTGCCTCTGTTACCCTTTTGCCATTTTATTTTACATTTTGCACCCTTGACAATCCTACGCCAAAGCACCATAATAAATACTGAATCTGTATAAACGAAATTTTGAGAGGAAAGAGGTGCGGCACCATGCGCGTGATTGCCGGAACAGCTCGCGGCAAAAATCTGCAGGCCCTGCCGGGCGAGGACATTACCCGCCCGACCATCAACCGTGTGAAGGAGGCCATGTTCTCCAGCGTGCAGTTCCTGGTGCCGGGGGCACGGGTGCTGGACCTGTTCGCAGGCAGCGGCCAACTGGGCATCGAGGCTCTGTCCCGCGGTGCCAAAAGCTGCCTCTTTGTGGACCGCTCCGCCGAGGCACTCGCCGTTGTGAAGGCTAACTGCAAAACGGCAGGGGTGGACCGCCAGAGTGATATACGCCAGGGCGAGGCCGAGAGTTTTCTCGCCAACATCCGCGGGCCGTTTGACTTGGCTCTGCTGGATCCGCCGTTCCACCATGATACCGTGGCTGCCGTGCTGCCGCTGCTGGCCGCTAAGATGGCCCCCGGCGGGGTCGTGCTCTGCGAGACCGAGCGCGAGGCCGACCTGCCCGAGCAGGCGGGCGCTCTGACGCTGGTGAAGCAGTACAACTACGGCAAGATCAAGGTCAGCCGCTATGAGAGAGGGGAAGAGGTATGAACGTTGAAGAACTGTTGGAGATGATGGAGGAAACGCTGGAGGCCGGGACGATAGTTCCGTTCTCCGCTTCCAAGCGCATGGTCGATGTGGACCGTATGCGCGATATTATCGATGAGGTGCGCAACAACCTGCCCGACGAGATACGCGAGAGCAAAAAAATCGTGAATGACCGCGAGCAAATCATGCAGAACGCCCGCATTGAGTCCGAAAGCATCATTCAGCAGGCAGAGGAGCGCGCCCGCGTCCTGACCAGCGAGCAGGAGATCGTCAAGCGCAGTCAGCAGCACGCGGCGGAGATCCTGTCCGCTGCCCAGAAGAGCGCCAAGGAACTGACCCGCAAGGCGACCCTGTACTGCGAGACGATCCTGAAGAACTCCGAGGAGGTGCTGGGCCGAAGCATGGCGGACATCAAGAACACCCGCATGAATCTGCGCAGCGCCGCCCGCCCCAAGAATAATATGCCCAAGTAAAAAAATGCAGAGGTGTTGTTATTCACGGCACATTTCTGCCCATGGCAGCACAATATGTAAAAAACAACGCCGCACCGTGCAATATGGTGCGGCGCTTTTCTTTACCCGGGGGCAGGAATTTTGCCGCGGGCGCATTTGCTGCAAACTGCTGACCTGCATCCCGATCCCTTTGTACAAACTGTGAAAAATCAATTCATGGCGCAGTTTTTCCCCGCCTGCCCTTGCTTTTTGCTGAATAAAATGGTACTATTATTTTACCACAGGTGGGTAATTGTGGTGTGAATAACAACAAAAGTGGGGAAGAATGGGTAGTTTTCCACGTTCTCCACAGAGTTATTAACAAACTGAACGCAGCGACGTAAAAAATCTTGCCGAAGATTTGTGCAGTATGACGAAGGGAGGGAAAGCCGGATGCTCGTCGGTCAGTATGATTACGCAATCGATGCAAAAGGGCGTCTGAACTTTCCCGCCCGCTTCCGGGACGCGATGGGGGAGACCTTCATCGTGACCCGGTGGCTGGATCACTGCCTGGCCGCCTTCCCGGCAGAGGAGTTCGAAAAGGTCGCCGCCAAAATTGAGGAAAAGGGCCTCGTCAAGGGCCGCAAGGTCAGCCGTATGCTCTACGCCTCCGCCGTCGAGGTCACCCCGGACAAGCAGGGCCGCATTCAACTGCCCGCCAAGCTGCGGGAGTACGCGGGCCTCGACCACGATGTGACCATCATCGGCAGCCGCAGCTTTGCCGAGATCTGGAACACCGAGGCGTGGAACGCCAACCAGGAAACGAGCGATGAGGATTTCACCGCTGCGATGGAAGACCTTGATTTTTAACAAAACAGGACGATAACACATGGAATTTTCACATATCCCCGTACTGCTGCAGCCCTGTCTGGACGGGCTGAACATCGACCCCGCCGGTATCTATCTGGATGGCACCGCCGGCGGCGCCGGTCACAGCAGAGAAATCGCCAAACGCCTGACCACAGGACGTCTGATCTCGCTCGATCAGGACCCGGATGCGGTGGCAGTCGCCACCGAAAGGCTCAAGGGTCTGCCGGCGCAGGTGGTGCAGGTCAATTTCCGTGAGGCCGCCCGCGTCCTTGCGGAGCTTGGCATCCCGGCGGTCAACGGGGCCCTGCTCGACCTCGGCGTGTCCAGCCACCAGCTGGACGACGCGGCCCGCGGCTTCTCTTACCATGCCGACGCGCCGCTCGATATGCGCATGAGCCAGCAGGGCCCCACCGCCGCGGATCTGGTCAACACGCTGGATCGTGAGGAGCTGACCCGCATCCTGCGTGACTACGGTGAGGAGCCGTATGCCTGGCAGATCGCGGGCAAAATTGTCGCCGCGCGGGCGGAGCAGCCCATCCTGACCACGCTGCAGCTGGCCGAGATCGTTGCCGCCGCTGTGCCCCCGGCAGAGCGCCGCAAGGCGAAGAACCCGGCGCGCCGCACCTTCCAGGCCATCCGCATTGCGGTCAACTCCGAGCTGGACGCCTTGAACGAGGGGCTCGACGCCATCTTTGACTGTCTGGCCCCGGGCGGGCGGCTCTGCGTCATCACCTTCCACAGCCTGGAGGATCGGCTCGTCAAGAACAAGTTCCGCCGCTGGGCACAGCGCTGCACCTGCCCGCCGGAGCAGCCCATCTGTACCTGCGGAGGTGTGGCCAAGGCCAAGCTGATTACCCGCAAGCCCATTGAGGCTGACGCCGCGGAGCTGGAGACCAACCGTCGCAGCCGCAGCGCCAAATTGAGAGTGTTGGAGAAAGCATAAGAGGCATTATTCATGACAACTGTTTTGCTGCACGAGGGCTCGGCAGCACCGAAACTGGAGCCCCCGCCGCGCCCGCAGGTGCGTGCGGTGCGCGGCGGCAACCACGGCCTGAACCACGTCCGCCATGTGATGCGGACTGCCGTGATCGTGCTGATCCTTGCCGTGTCTGGCGGGCTGGCAATCAGCAGCCTGATGAGCGGTGCAACGCTGATGGAACTGAACGCGCAGGTCGATGAGGTCAGCGCCCAGCTGGCCGAGGCCCAGAGCGAATACGACTACCTGAACACCCGGATGAACGACATCACGAGCCGCGCCAGTCTGCAGCAGGTGGCCGAGGGTGAGCTGGGACTGGTCAAGGCCGATCCCAGCCAGATCACCTACGTCCAGCTGGAGGACCAGAGCATCATTGAGCGGAACACCGGCGCCGCGGGCCGCCTGTTGGATGAGGTGCGCACGGCAGCGCTGAGCCTGCTGGACAGCCTGAACCCGTAAAACAACCAAAAATATGCAGCTACGAGCCTTTTTGCTGCACGGCCTTGCTGCCGTCGGCAAAAAGGCTTTTGAAATAACAAGGTGTATCCATGACAGAGCAACGACCCAACCATTCCCCCCGGCATCGTCCCCGGGCAAGCAAGGGCATAAAATACTGGACGCTGTTTTGCATGATAGCATTTATCCTCGCCTGCTACGGCGTGCTGGTCTACCAGCTGTATGTGTGGCAGGTGCGTGATGCCGAGAGCTACCGCGCCGAGGCTGTGACCCAGCAGCTGAAGGACACAACGCTGCCCGCTGTGCGCGGCTCGATCTACAGCGCCAACGGCAAGCTGCTGGCCAAGAGCAGCACGGTATGGAACATCGTGGCCGACCCGTCCTCCATTTTAGAGAGCGGGGCGACGGAGGACCAGATCCGCACAGCGGCAGAGCACATTGCCGAGCTGCTGGGCGACGGCACAACGGCGGATACTGTGTACAAGGCGTTGACGGCGTCCAACAAGGATACCGGTGAGCCGTATCAGTACCGTGTGGTGAAAAAGGGTGTCGAAAAGCCTGTGGCGGATGCTATCCTGGCCTATGCAGACAGCTACCGCCTCAAGGACGGCGCTGCGGTGGACACGAGCCTGCAGACCGAGGACAAGGAGGACAAGAAGGACGGCGAGGCCAAAACCAGCAAGGCAACCCGTATCCTCTACCTGACCAGCGAACAGGCAGCCTCCCGCACTTACCCCTATGGGGAGTTCCTGGCCTCGGTGCTGGGCTTCTGCAATGAGGACGGCTCGGGTGCCTACGGACTGGAAAAATATTACGACGAGACGCTGGCCGGTACGCCGGGCCGCAGCGTGGCCGAAACGGACGCCTACGGTGACCCGCTGGCCAGCGGTCAGGCCGACGTGCATGAAGCCATCGACGGCAGCAACCTGAACCTGACCATCGACGAGAACGTACAGTCCATCGTCGAGGAGTACCTGACCGAGGCGATGAGCACCTTTACGGTCCATGGCCGCGGAAGCGCCATTGTCATGAACGTCAAAACTGGTGCGATCCTGGCGATGGCGTCCCTTGAGCAATTTGACCCCAACGACCCCAAGACGATCACCGACCCCAAGATGAACGAGATCCTGGCCAAAACAGAGATCGACGCGGAGGACATTGACTGGCTGGAAAGCCGTCTGGGCGAGAAGGCCGTCAAGGACATCATTGCAGACGGAATCATCAGCCATGAAAAGACGACGAACGAGAAGGGCGAGGAGGTTTCCAGCGAGGCTACCCAGCTGCAGGGTATGATGCGCGAGGCCCAGTGGAAGAATAAGAACATTACCGAGCTGTATATGCCCGGCTCGGTGTTCAAGCTCATCACGGCCTCGGCAGGGCTGGACTCCGGTGTTATGAGTGCGGAGCAGACCTTCTACTGCAACGGCAGCCTGACCGTCAACGAGGGCAGCGAACTGTGGGAGCACACCTACCGCTGTGCCAACGGCGAGGTCCACCACCTGCAGGATATGGCAGGTGCGCTGAACCACAGCTGCAACCTCTGGTTCATTCAGGCGGCAGAGACGCTCAAGCCGCAGATCTTCTACGACTATATCCAGGCGTTCGGCTTCACCCAGCCCACCGGCATCGACCTGCCCAACGAGACCCGCTGGACCAGCGTCTACAACGCCGAGCAGATGGCAGAGGTCGATACAAACCTGTACACGGCGGCCTTCGGCCAGAACGAGTCCATCACCCCGATGCAGATGGCCACCGCCGTAGCGGCCATCGCCAACGGCGGCTACCTTGTTACGCCCTATGTCGTGGATTCCATCTCTGACAAGGACGGCAACATTATCTCCCAGACCGAGACGAACATCCGCCGCCAGGTCATCTCCGAAGATGTCAGCCAGCAGCTGCTGGCCATGATGGAAAACAACGTCCACGGGGCAGGGGACTACCACTCCTGCGCAAACGCCTACGTGGCGGGCTACCGCATCGGCGGCAAGTCCGGTACGGCAGAGCGCACGGACCGCCATCTGCGCGGCGACGGCGACTATTATAAAATGATGAGCTTTGCCGCTGTGCTGCCAATCGATGATCCCGAGATCGAGGTTTTCGTCCTGCTGGATGACCCGCGCTGGGTCAAGGACTATGCCAGCCAGGTCGTGGCCCCCGTCGTCGGCAACATCATCAGCGAGATCGCGCCCTATCTGGGCATCGAGCAGGACGCTGACTACAACCCCACCGGCACTGTGACCGTGCAGACCTGCCTGGACTACACCTGGACGAACGCGCAGGTCACGTTGAACCGCCTGGGCCTCAAGCATAAGCTGATCGGCCCCAGCAGCGGCAATATCGTCTACCAGTACCCCGTCGGCGGCAGCGTGGTGCCCGCGGGCTCCACCATTTACCTGTACACGGCCACCGACCAGAACTCGATGACCACAACGCCCGACGTCGTCGGCAAGACCGGCACCTTTGCCGAGCAGATGCTCAAGGCCGCCAACCTGAACGTGCAGTTCGCCGGCGACAGCAGCGGCAAGGTCGTGGCGCAGGACGTCGAGGCCGGAACCTCCGCTGCCTACGGCACGATCATAACGCTGACGATGGACAGCGGAGAGGATACCACCAATGACGCCCCGACGGTGACCGAGGAGATCGACCCCGCAAACGAGGAGGGGTAAGCATCCCCGCAGGGGCACCCGGGCTTATGCAAAACGCTGCATTTCTGTATAGGAGGTCTTTTTCATGCAAACCATTCCTGCCAATCAACTGCTGGCCGGACTGACGCTGGCCGAGCCGGTCGCCATCCGCGCCGTTGTGACCGACAGCCGCAAGGTCGAGCCGGGCTGCGTTTTTGTCTGCTTCCCCGGCGAGCGTGTTGACGGCCATGACTACGCCGCCGGTGCCTACCGGAGCGGCGCAGAATATATCGTTGCCAACCATCCCGTCGAGGGCGTGCCTGCGGAGCGCACGGTCATTGTGCCGGACAGCGGCAAGGCCATGATCCGCATGGCGTCCAACTACCGGATGCTGTTCAACCCCAGAATGATCGGCGTCACGGGCAGCGTCGGCAAGACGACGACGAAGGAGTTCTGCTACGCGGTGCTCTCCGCCTTCGGCAAGACCCTCAAGACCGAGGGCAACCAGAACAATGACATCGGCGTGCCCAACACGCTGTTCCGCCTGACCGACGACACCGAGTACGCCGTTGTCGAGATGGGCATGGACCACGCGGGCGAGATCGAGCGTCTGACCCGCTGTGCCCGGCCCAGCGCGGGCATCATCACGATGATCGGTGTCTCGCATCTGGAAAATCTCGGCACGCGCGAGAATATACTGAAGGCAAAGCTGGAAATCTGCACCGGCCTGCCCGACGGCGCACCGCTGGCCCTGAACGCGGACAACGACCTGCTGCCCACGGCGAGCATCCCCAGCCGCCTGCGGCCGGTCTGGTTCGGCATTGACGCCGCGAATGCCGATGTCCGCGCGGTGGATGTCGTCACCGGCGCAAACGGCACGACCTTCAAAATCATCGATACGCAGTACGGTACGTTCGATGCCGCCATCCCGACAGCGGGCATCCACACGGTCTACGACGCGCTGGCCGCCTACGCCGCCGCGACCCGCCTGGGTCTGGACGCTGCCCGCTGCGCTGCCGCGCTGGCGACCTACCGGACGACGGGCATGCGCCAACATATCGTGGAAAAGGGCGGCATCACCTTCATTGAGGACTGCTACAACGCCAGCCCCGACAGCATGAAGGCTGCGCTCTCTGTCCTCAAGGCACTGCCCAATGCCCGGAAGATCGCGCTGCTCGGCGATATGCTTGAGCTGGGCGGTGCGAGCGAGGAAGGGCACCGCCATACCGGCGAGTGGGCTGCTGACGCGGGCGTTGATGCACTCATCGCCTACGGCCCGCGCAGCGCCGCCATGGCCGAGGCCGCAAAAGCGCGCGGGGTTGCAGCGGTGCATTGCCAAACGGCGGAAGAAGTGCTACAATATGTACGGCAATTCGTGCGCCCCGGTGACGCTGTGCTGGTCAAGGCCAGCCACAGCATGGGCCTGGAGCAGCTGCTGCAGGAATACTATAAGGAATTGCCGCAGGGGTAAGCACCCCAACACACGTTTGGAGGAATCAACGGCATGGAGCAAATCTCATCCCTGTTGGCGGCGGCAGCCGTCGGCGGCTTTGCCATCACGGCGGTGGCGGGCAAATTCATGATCCCGGCGCTGCACCGGCTGCACTTTGGCCAGACCATCCGCGAGGAGGGCCCCACATGGCACAGCAAGAAAAACGGCACCCCCACCATGGGCGGCCTCTGCTTTATTCTGGGCATTCTGGCCACGCTGGGCATCGTCTGGGTCATGTACAGCCCTAAGCTGCCGGAGGTGCTTGGTATGCCGCAGCTGCAGGCCGGTATGCTGGTGCTGTTTCTCGCGTTCGGCTCGGGCCTCATCGGCTTTCTGGATGACTTCATTAAGGTCGTCAGGCATCGCAACCTCGGCCTGACCGAGGCGCAGAAGATGATTTTGCAGATCGCGCTGACCTTCGGGTTCATGTTCGGCCTGCACAGCCTCGGTCTGCTGACCACGCAGGTCCAGTTCCCGATTTTTGGGCTGGTGGACATGGGCTTGCTCTACTATCCCATCGCGTTCTTCGGCATCATCTTCCTTGTCAACGCTGTCAACCTGACCGACGGTCTGGACGGCCTGTGCACCGGCGTGACCTTCGTGTCGATGATTGGCTATCTGCTGGCCGGCAGTCTGCTGGGCTTTGTACATGTTTCGCTGATTGCCGCTGCCACGGCGGGTGCCTGCGCGGGCTTTCTGGTCTGGAACTTCTACCCGGCCAAGGTCTTTATGGGCGACACCGGCAGCATGTTCTTCGGCGGCATCGTTACGGCGCTGGCCTTTGTGATGCAGCGCCCCGAGCTGGTGCTCTTTTTCGGCATTGTCTACATCTGGGACGCGATGACCGTCGTCATCCAGCGCACGTATTTTAAGGCGACCCACGGCAAGCGCATCTTCCGCATGACGCCGATCCACCACGCCTTTGAGATGCGTGGCTGGCGCGAGGTCAAGATCGACGGCTTCTTTGCGCTGATTGCCGTCATCGGTGTGGCAATGGGAATTTATTACATCTGTGTGGCATAAGCAGCGGGGCCGGGCCTACCCGGCCTCTGCCTGTTTCTGCCCCTAAGGGAGGTGACCGCCCATGAGCACTGCCGTGAGCATTGTGCGTACACTGCTGGGCCTTTTGTTTGACCATACCATCGGAAATATTGTGCGCATGATACCCATCATACGCCTGCCCAAGCTGGAACGGGGGCCGGTCTCCCGGGGCTTTCTCGCCCTGCTGCTGGTCATTTTGTTCTTCGGGCTGACGATGCTGTTCTCGGCCAGCTATTCCAGCGCCTACGCCACCAGCGGTAAACTGTACAGTATCATTAAACCGCAGGTCATGATTGCAATTGTAGGGCTGTTCTTTATGTGGGTCCTGTCCAACATCAACTACCGCGCGCTGCGTCTGATGAGTGAGAGTCTGTACATCATCACCGTTGTGCTGCTGATCCTGACGCTGCTCAGCCCGGAGGACACCAACGGCACCTACCGCTGGGTGTATCTGCCGGGCGGTGCCTCCTTCCAGCCGTCGGAGCTGGCAAAATTCTCGCTCATGCTCTGGACGGCAGATATGCTGGACCGCGACTATGACAAGAAGAATAGGTTGTGGTACGGCGCGATAAAGCCTGCGCTGCCGCTGCTGCCCATCCTGTATTTGCTGCACAAGGAGTCGCATAACTCCGGCATGATCCTGCTCTGCCTGATTTTTGCCACGATGCTCGTCTGCACCCTCTCGCCCGGCCGCTGGCTGCTGCTGCTCATTCCGGCGGGTGTAGTAGTCGGCGCGTACTTCCTGAAGGGGCTGGCCGGCGGGGAAGGCTACGCTGCGGGCCGTATGGACAGTACCTGGGGCCTTGCGCCGCTGGATACCGCCGGTATGCTGTGGCAGACCCGCCAGAGCATCTATGCTATCTCCACAGGCGGCATGTTCGGCGTGGGCATCGGCGCGAGCGTGCAGAAGCACCAGTGGCTGCCCTACGCCGAAAACGACTTTATCTTCGGCGTCATCGGTGAGGAGCTGGGCTTCTTCGGCTGTGTTATCCTCATCGGTGCGTTTGCGGTGCTGCTGATCATGGGCGTTATGATCGCCCTGCGCGCGCCCGACCTGTACGGCACGGTGCTGGGCATCGGCATCATCTCGCAGATCGCCTGGCAGGTGTTTCTGCATATCGCCGTCGGCACGGCACTGATCCCCAACACCGGCATCAGCCTGCCGTTCTTCTCCTCCGGCGGCACCAGTCTGCTGCTGCTGCTGAGCGAGATGGGCGTGCTGTTGAGTATCTCGCGCGCCGGAAATGCCCGGGAACAGCGCCTGGCAGAGCAGCACCGCGCCGAGACAGAACGGATGCTGCAGCGCACCCGCTACCGCAGCAGAGCCGCGCGGTAGGGGGGACGCCCGATGTCCGCGGCACGGCGGGCATAGCCTATATTTTATTCTCATGGAGGTCCATCATGCGCGTTTTAATTGCTGCCGGCGGTACAGCCGGTCACATCAACCCGGCGCTGGCGATTGCCGGTGCCCTGAAGGCCGCGGACCCGACGGCGGAGATCCACTTTGCGGGCCGCCGCGAGGGGATGGAGTACGGCCTTGTCACCAAGGCAGGCTACCCCTTCCATCACATTGAGATCAACGGCTTCCAGCGCCATTTGAGCCTGGAAAACATTGGCCGCAACATCGTAGCCATCTGGCATCTGGCGCTGTCCGCCCCGCGCACCCGGAAGATTCTGAACGAGGTCAAGCCCGACCTTGTCATCGGCTGCGGCGGCTACGTCAGCGGGCCTATCGTCCGCGCGGCAGCCCGGCGCGGCATCAAGACAGCCATCCATGAGCAGAACGCCTTCCCGGGCGTGACCAACAAGCTGCTGGCGAAGGAGGTCAACATTGTGCTGGCCGCCAGCGCGGACGCGGTTGAAAAGCTCGGCGCGCCGGAAAAAACCACCGTCGTGGGCAACCCTGTCCGCCCCGAGGTGCTGACCGCGGACCGCGCCGCAGCGCGCGCCAAGCTGAACGCCGGAAACCGCACCGTGATTTTGAGCTTCGGCGGCAGTCTCGGTGCGGACCGTATCAATCAGGTCGTGGCCGACCTCTGCGCCTGGGAAAAGCAGACGCACCGGAACGTGTTGCACCTGCACGCCACCGGCAGCCGCGGCGTCAAGCTGTTTGAAGGGCTGGAAAAGGAAAAGGACTTTGCCCCCGGCGAGAATCTCGTCGTGACGGAGTATATCAACAACATGCCCCAGCTGCTGGCCGCGGCAGATCTCGTCATTGCCCGCTCCGGCGCACTGACGCTGGCTGAGCTCGAGGCCGTGGGCCGCGCATCGGTGCTGATCCCCAGCCCGAACGTGGCCGAAAACCACCAGTATTACAATGCCCTTGAGCTGCAAAAGGCCGGTGCGGCAGTCGTCATCGAGGAAAAGAACCTGACCGGTGACGGTCTTGTCAAAATTGTCGAGACCCTGCTGACCTCCCCCGGCAAGCTGGCCGAGATGGGCGCCAACGCCAAGACGCTCGGCAACCCGCACAGCCTTGATTTGATTACCGAAAAGCTGCTGAAGTTGGTCAACGGCTAAGCAAGGCTGCATACACCCTGTAGGAGCGAACATCGTTCGCCCGCCCGATGCGACGAGCGTCGCCGGGCCACACCCCGTAGGGGGTGCATTCTATATGCGCCCGCCCAACGTACCATCCACCCACGGGCAGCCGCCCCAAAATTCACCGGAAAGGAGCCGCTTATGGACCGCAACCAGCGCAGCCGCAGGCAAAAATCCGCAAACGGCTCCTACGCCCAACAGTCCCGCCGCAGTATGGGCAGCCGCTTGGGCCTTGAAAAAAGGAACGCCCCGCGCCCCAAAGCGCCGCCTGAAAAGGCCGCGCCTACTCCCCATGCGCCCCCGCGGCAGCGCCCTGCGCAGGAGATCAATCCCCAGAAGGCAGGCTACCGCCCCGGCACGCCAAGGCGCACGCGCCGCGTCACACAGGCGGAGATCATACGGGCAAAGCGCCGCCGCCGTCTGCTGGGGGCACTCGGCGTGCTGGCCGTGCTGGCCGTGGGTGCGTTTGTGTCGATCAACCTTCTGTTCAAGGTCACGATCTTCCGGGTAGAGAGCTATGACGGCTCCCAGCCCGTCGATACCGGCATCTACACGTCCGACGAGCTGATCGAGGCACTGGGCATCGAGAAAAACTCCAACCTGTTCGCCTTCTCCACCGCGGAAAAGACCCAGCAGCTGGCGCTTCAGTTCCCGTATTTGGAGCGTGTCGCTGTGGAGATCCAGCTGCCCGCCGCGGTCATCATCAAGGTCGAGCCCGCCACGGAGCGGTTCGCCTGTATGTACCCCGGCGGATGGATGGTCTTGAGCGACTCCCTCAAAATTCTGCGCACCGACGTCAGCCAGCCGGACGGCCTGATTCTGCTGACCATGTCGCTGCCCACAGATTTCTCCCCCATGGTGGGGCAGAACATCGAGCCCAAGAGCTATAACTCACTCCTGAGCGAGACCCAGCAGGCCACAGCGGAGACAGCGGGTCTGCAGGCCAGCGCACTGCAAACGCTGACCGAAATGAGGGACGGCCTGCAGGAGAACAACCTGTTTGACGGCACGACGGCGCTGAACATCCAGGATCTGAGTGATATTGAGTTCACCTACCAAAACCGCGTTCAGGTGCTGCTGGGCAGTGAGACGAACCTCGCCTACAAGCTGCGACTGGCCGCTGCCGCGCTGACCGACCCGGAAAAGGGTCTGGCCGCCGGTGATAAGGGCGTGCTCGACATCTCGACCCAGCGCAGCGACGGCGACATCCGCGCCTACTTCGCCCCCGATACCCCCGAACCGACACCGGCCCCGGAGCCGACCCCGTCCCCCGAGGAGCAGACCGACCCCGAAAGCCCCACAGAATAACCCCAACGCCCCGACAAACCGTCGGGGCGTTTTTTGTACAAGTCGACAGAAAAAATTGTATAAAAAACACCCCGCAGCGCCTTACACATGAGCTACCTTGGGGATTGTTGTTGTTCACCGATTCAGAAAAATCCGCAACGCACATGTGTCTAACACATCCAAATTCTTTCTCCGTTTGTGATGAATTCAAACAGGCGATATTTCTGCGCATTATCGGTCGGCACCAGCCGAGGCCCTGCCCGTTGCAAAGTTGCCGTCTGTGGTCAAGGTGGCATTGTAGCAGTTGATGGCAGCAGTGTCGTGTTCGTACATCGTGGCGAGAGTAAGCGAAAACCAAAAAGGGCAGAGCGAAATTAGCGCGGATGCTATCAGACTATTGTGGAGAATGCAGGAAACTATATTAAGATAATAAGCAAAAAATCAAGGAGTTAACATAAAGTAGTCATAAAAATGCTTGAAAGTATGCGACGAATTTGATTTAATTAGTATTAGAAGAAGATAATAGAAAGGAGATGTGTAGTGCATGTTGTCGGGAAAACAAATTGCCGAGGCAAGAAAGCGAAAAGGACTAACGCAAGAGGCCTTGGCGGCAGAACTTGGAGTATCGAGACAAACGATTGCAAAATGGGAACAAGAAATTTCAACACCCAGTGTTACAAATGCACATAGACTGATAGATATTCTAGGCCTACAGGAAATGGAGAATAAATCGTCTACCGAAGATGAAGGCAATGCAAGAACTATTTGTAAAAAGAGATTAACAAAGAGATTGTTGATTGAACTTTGGGCAGTATATGTTGGGATAGCATTTCTCTGCTTTTTTTCTATTGGAATTGTGGCATTGTTTTTTATCCCTGCAATATCGGTTGTCCTAATATTAGTTGCTATTGTAGTGCAGGAAGTAAGGGGAAAGAAGACAGATTCACCGATGAAGATTCTTCTCGGCGGAATATGCTTTATTGGGCTTGCCATACTGGCAGTAGTTGCTATACTTGCAAGTGGGTTTGTTCTAAGAGAAAATTATCAACATAAAGCTTTTTATTCTGTTCCTGCTATACAACTAAAAAAATATTCGGCAATTAATGAGTGGATTGATGAATGCAAAACGATAGGACCTGATATTTATGGGCAATGTATTGAATTGCCGTCAGATAAGACAATCTGTCTCTATATTGTATATAGACATCAGGTGACGGACGCATCGGATGCAAGCCTCGTTTCAGATCCGCTACATATGCGATTCATTGCAAAATACCGTGGTGGTACTGAATATGATGGGGTGGATTTGTATTTTCTCCAAGGGAGAAGTAGTTATCAGATGCTTTTCTCTATTGACGGAAGTGAACCTTATTATAACAGTATGGCAACTGTTAATCCAATGCTTATAGATGATGTGAAGGCACTATTTAACAATCTGCAAGGATATGAACTCTATGAATCCGAATAAGATTACATTTACAATATATTATTCGCTGGCTCCAATTGATTAGTCCTGAAAATAGTGGATGCTTGTGTCTTCACTTATTGCCACAGCAAGAAAAAATACAGTTGCCAACAAAACAGCGATACCACTGGGAAGCAAGGAACAATGCAAAGCTAGGAATTCATTTTGCGTCTCTGCATCCGGTGAGTATCAAGTAAAACACAAACAACACCCCAAAGTTGGAAAAGGTACTTTGGGGTGTTGTTATTTAGGTGTGCCCAGCATGGGCAACAGCTAGGTGATGAAAGACCACTACGCGTTTGGCAGTAGGAAGCGTTAGCCGAAGGCAAGGGGGCCAAACGTGGGGGAGGAAAAAAATCTGAAGGGAGCCAGATGTTAACAAAAAATGCTGGCTGGCAAACTCTTGAACCGATGAACAGAAATCCCATAGTAGTTTAGTATTGAACAGCACTCCATTTGTTAGACAGTATGATATACTATCTAACAAGTGGGGTGCTGTTCAACAAAAGACGCTGTGGGGTTTTTGCTATGTTGTAGGGGTCGATGTTTGCATCGACCCGCGGGCGAATGACGAGCATCCGCCCCTACGGATAAACAGCTGAATAAAAATTACACGTTCAGCTCCACATGCTGGCCCAGGTCCTCTTTGTTGGCGTCCAGCACGGGCTGGATGACGTCACGCAGGAACTCGGTGACCTGCTCGGCGCTGCGGCCCGTAAAGGCTTCGGGGGAGAGCTCGGCCTCGATTTCCTCGCGGGTCAGGCCGAACGCGGGGTCAGCCTCGACGCGGGCAATCATGTCGTTGGGCTTGCCCTCCTGCTTGACAACGGCAGCGGCGGCCACGGCGTGCTCACGCAGACGCTCGTGCAGCTCCTGACGGTCACCGCCCTTCTTGACGGCCTTCATCATGATGTTCTCGCTTGCCATGAACGGCAGCTCGGCCATGACGCGGGCACGGACGACCTTCGGGTAGACGACCAGCCCGTCGGAGACGTTCAGCAGGATGTTCAGGATGGCGTCAGCAGCCAGGAAGCCCTCGGCCATCGCAATGCGCTTGTTGGCGGAGTCGTCCAGCGTGCGCTCAAACCACTGGGTACCGGCAGTGATGGCGGGGTTCAGCACGTCCACCATCAGGTAGCGGCTCAGCGCACAGATGCGCTCGCAGCGCATGGGGTTGCGCTTGTAGGGCATAGCGGAGGAACCGATCTGGTTCTTCTCAAACGGCTCCTCCATCTCCTTGAAGTTCGCCAGCAGGCGGATGTCCGTCGCCATCTTCATGGCGGACTGGCCGATGCCCGCCACGGCGGACAGCACATTGTAGTCCACCTTGCGGCTGTAAGTCTGGCCGCAGACCGGCACGACCTTGGTAAAGCCCATCTGGGCGCAGACGTCGGCCTCGACGGCCTTGATCTTGGCGGAGTCGCCGTTGAACAGCTCCACAAAGCTGGCCTGGGTGCCGGTGGTGCCCTTAACGCCGCGCAGCGCCAGCTGGGAGATCTGGTGGTCAAGCTCCTCCAGATCCATGTACAGCTCGTTCATCCAGAGTGTGGCGCGCTTGCCGACGGTGGTCAGCTGCGCGGGCTGGCAGTGGGTGTAGGCCAGGCAGGGCATGGCCTTGTACTCGTCGGCGAACTTGGCCAGATTTGCCAACACGCCGATGACCTTCTTGCGCACGAGCTGCAGGCCCTCGCGCATGATGATGACGTCGGTGTTGTCACCGACATAGCAGCTGGTCGCGCCAAGATGGATGATGCCCTTTGCCTTGGGGCACTGCAGGCCGTAGGCGTAGACGTGGCTCATCACGTCATGGCGGACGAGCTTCTCGCGCGCAATGGCGTCCTCATAGTTGATGTCGTCCTTGTGCGCCTCCAACTCGGCAATCTGCTCATCGGTGATGGCCAAGCCCTGCTTCTGCTCGGCCTTAGCCAGCGCGATCCACAGCCGACGCCAGGTGCGAAACTTGTTGTCGTCAGAGAAGATGTACTGCATCTCATCCGACGCATAGCGCGTAGAGAACGGCGAAATATATTTGTCGTGTTGTGCCATTGGGTCAAATCCTCACAATCTTTTAAGCTGATAGTTCCAGTATAGCAGAAACTTCCCGAAATATCAAAGCTTGAAATAATTCACGCCGCCCTCAAAGATCGGCTGATATTTGTCACCGGTGACGTTCTTATAGAGCTGCTCGCCGCTGCGCTCGCTGTGGCCCATCTTGCCAAAGACACGGCCATCCGGGCTCGTGATGCCCTCGATTGCCAGCACGGAGCCGTTCGGATTGTAGCGCATGTCCATCGTCGGGCGGCAAAGCAGGTCAACGTACTGGGTCGCAATCTGGCCGTTGTCGATGAGCTGGTTCAGCAGCTGCTCGTTGCAGACAAAGCGGCCCTCGCCGTGGCTGATGGCGATCAGGTGCTCGTCGTTGATGTCGCATTTGCTCAGCCAGGGGCTCTTGTTGCTGGCCACGCGGGTACGCACCAGCATGGACTGGTGGCGGTGAATCGTATTAAACGTCAGCGTCGGGTCGCTTTCGGTGATGGGACGGATCTCGCCGTAGGGGACCAGGCCCAGCTTGATGAGTGCCTGGAAGCCGTTGCAGATGCCCAGAGCCAGACCGTCGCGCTGGTTCAGCAGACGGTTGACTGCGTCGGCCACCGACGGATTGCGGAAGAACGCCGCAATGAACTTGGCGCTGCCGTCCGGCTCGTCGCCGCCGGAGAAGCCGCCCGGCAGCATCAGGATCTGCGCCTCGTCCAGCTCCTTCACCAGCGCCTCGCAGCTCTCGGCCACGTTGGCGGGGGTCAGGTTTTTCAGCACCAGAACATGCGGGTCGCCGCCTGCGCGGCGGAACGCGCGGGCCGTGTCGTACTCGCAGTTCGTGCCGGGGAATACGGGGATGACGACCCGCGGCGTCGCCAGGCGCACAGCGGGAGCCACGCGCTTGTTGGCGGGGCAGTCATGCTCCAGCGCGGGGACGAACTCACCGGCCTTGCGGTAGGGGAATACCGGCTCGAGCTTTTGCTCCCACAGCTCCTGCAGACGGGCCAGGTCAATGGCCTTGCCCTCGGCCTCCAGCGTGTAGTCCACGGTGGTGAAGCCGAGGAACTCACCGGCGGAGGCATCAAGCAGCTCCAGAATGACCGCGCCGTAGGCGGGCTTGAACAGATCGTTCAGGTCGATGTCATTGGACAGCTGCAAACCCACATGGTTGCCGACGCACATCTTGAACAGTGCCTCGGCCACACCGCCGTAGCCCGGCGTGGCGGCAGCCAGCACCTTGCCCTCGTCGATCATCTGTTCGACGGTCTTGTAAATGGAAATCAGGCTGCCGATCTCGGGCAGACCGTTCTTGTAGTTGGGGCGCAGGATGACAACGGAGCTGTTGGCCTTCTTGAACTCGGGGCTCTGCACGTCGTGGGTGTTGCCGATGGCCGTCGCAAAGCTGACGAGCGTCGGGGGCACGTCCAGGCCCTCAAAGCTGCCGGACATCGAGTCCTTGCCGCCGATGGACGCAATGCCCAGACCCATCTGGGCATCCAGCGCACCGAGCAGGGCGGCCAGCGGCTTGCCCCAGCGCTCGGGCTTATCGTTCAAATGCTCAAAATATTCCTGGAACGTCAGGTACATGTCCTCGTGGTGGAAGCCCGCGCAGACCAGCTTGGTCACGCTCTCGACCACGGCCATATACGCGCCGCGGTAGGGGTCAGCCTCGGTCAGGTAGGGGTTGAAGCCCCACGCCATGCCGGAGCAGGTCGTCGTCTCGCCGTCCACTGGCAGCTTGGCGGCCATGGCCATCGTCGGGGTCAGCTGGTACTTACCGCCGTAGGGCATCAGCACGGTGGCTGCGCCGATGGTGGAGTCGAACCGCTCGCCCAGGCCCTTTTGGCTGCAGACGTTCAGGTCGCTGACCATGGATTCCAGCTTCTGCTCAAACGTTGCACCGGCAAACTGGGGCTGCCAGACATGGCCCGGCAGGATGTGCGCATCAGCGTGGCGCTCGGCACCGTTGGAGTTCAGGAACTCGCGGGAGAGGTCAACGATGGTCTTGCCGTTCCAGACCTCGCGCATCCGCTTTTCCTCGGTGACGGTGGCAACGATAGTCGCCTCAAGGTTTTCCTCGGCGGCGTACTTCATAAAGGTCTCGGCGTCCTCGGCGGCGACGGCCACGGCCATGCGCTCCTGGCTCTCCGAAATGGCCAGCTCGGTGCCGTCCAGACCCTCGTACTTGCGGGTGACCTTGTTCAGGTCGATGTGCAGGCCGTCGGCCAGCTCACCGATGGCGACAGACACACCGCCTGCGCCGAAGTCGTTGCAGCGCTTGATAAGGCGGCAGGCGTCCTCGCGGCGGAACAGGCGCTGCAGCTTGCGCTCGATGGGCGCGTTGCCCTTCTGCACCTCGGCACCGCAGGTCTCAAGGCTTGTCAGCTTATGCGCCTTGGAGGAACCGGTGGCACCGCCGACACCGTCGCGGCCCGTGCGTCCGCCCAGCAGGATGACGACATCACCCGGGGCGGGCTCCTCGCGGCGGACATGGCTGGCAGGCGTCGCGCCGACAACTGCGCCGATCTCCATGCGCTTGGCGGCGTAGCCGGGATGGTACAGCTCTGCGACCTGACCGGTGGCAAGGCCGATCTGGTTGCCGTAGCTGGAATAGCCCGCGGCAGCCGTCGTGACCAGCTTGCGCTGGGGCAGCTTGCCGGGCATTGTCTCGGAAACAGGCTTCAGCGGGTCAGCCGCACCGGTCACGCGCATGGCCTGATAGACATAGCTGCGTCCGGACAGCGGGTCACGGATGGCACCGCCAATGCAGGTCGCCGCGCCGCCGAAGGGCTCGATCTCGGTGGGGTGGTTGTGGGTCTCGTTCTTGAACAGGAACAGCCAGTCCTGCTGCTCACCGTCCACGTCACACTTGATCTTGACGGTGCAGGCGTTGATCTCCTCGCTCTCGTCAAGGTTCTTCAGAATGCCGCGCTGCTTCAGCGCCTTGGCACCGATGGTCGCGCAGTCCATCAGGGTGCGGTTTTTCTTGTCGCGGCCCGTCTCGGCGCGCAGTGCCATGTAGCGGTCAAATGCGGCCTGCACAAGCTCGTCGTCGATCTTCACGTCGTCCAGGATCGTGCCGAACGTCGTGTGGCGGCAGTGGTCGGACCAGTAGGTGTCGATCAGACGGATCTCGGTGATGGTCGGGTCGCGGTGCTCGGATTTGAAGTAGTTCTGGCAGAACACGATGTCCGCATGATCCATCGCCAGGCCCTTCTCATTGCGGAACGCTTCCAAAGCGTCGTCGTCCAGCGCGGTGAAGCCGGTCAGCGTCTCGACCTCCGTCGGGATGGCAAACTCCATTTTCAGGGTGCTGCGCTCGTCAAGGCTTGCCTCGCGGGCTTCGACGGGGTTGATGACGTACTTCTTGATGGCGGCCAGGTCGGCGTCGGTCAAGTCGCCGTCCAGCAGATAGACGCGGGCGGAGCGCACCGCGGGGCGCTCGCCCTGGCTCAGCAGCTGGATGCACTCGCTGGCAGAGTCGGCGCGCTGGTCAAACTGGCCGGGCAGGTACTCGACGGCAAAAACGGTCTTGGCGTCGGGCAGCTTGTCGTAGGTCACGTCAACAGGCGGCTCACTGAACACGGTGGGCACAGCCTGCTGGAACAGCACTGCGTCGATGCCCTCGACGTCATAGCGGTTCAAAAGGCGCAGACCGGTCAGATTCTGGATGCCGACCAGATCGACCAGCTCATGCAGAAGCCCCTGTGCCTCGCCGTCAAAGCCGGGCTTTTTCTCAACATAAATGCGATATACCATTGTATTTCCTCCTGAGAGTTAAATTTGCAGGAAGTGACGGACGGAAAGCCTTCCCCCTGGGGGAAAAAGGTGGCCGAGGCCCCGTCCGAGGGCGGATGAGGGGAAAGTGTACCGCTGTATCCCGTTGACGGAAAGCTGCGGGAAGTTTGCCCTCATCAGTCACCTTCGGTGACAGCTTCCCCAAAGGGGAAAGCCTTTTTACTGCATCGCTGCCAGCGCTCTTGCCCCAATGTCACTGCGCTTGTGCAGCTTGTCAAAATGGATGCTCTCCGTGGCAGCATACGCCTTTTTCAGCGCCTCGGGCAGGGTGTTGGCCGTGGCGGTCACGCCCAGCACGCGCCCGCCGTTCGTGACGAGCCTGCCGTCCTTGATGGCTGTGCCGGCGTGGTAGACCGTCACATCGGCGGCGTCCAGCTGGCCAGCGGTCAGGCCGGTGATCTCCTTGCCCTTCTCGTAGGCGAGGGGATAGCCGCCGCTGGCTAAGATGACACAAGCCGCCGCGCCGTCGCTGAATTTGACATCGGTCTTGTCCAGCGTGCCGTTCGTTGTGGCCTCCATCACGGTCAGCAGGTCGCTTTCCAGCAGGGGCAACACGACCTGCGTCTCGGGGTCGCCGAAGCGGCAGTTGTACTCGATGACCTTCGGGCCGTCGGGGGTCAGCATCAGGCCGAAATACAGGCATCCCTTGAAGGGGCAGCCCTCGGCCTGCATGGCCGCAACCGTGGGCAGGAAAATCTCCTGCATGCAGCGCTCGGCGACTGCGGGCGTGTAGTAGGGGTTCGGGGCCACGGTGCCCATGCCGCCGGTGTTCAGGCCCTCGTCGTGGTCGAGAGCACGCTTGTGGTCCATGCTCGAGACCATCGGCTTGACGGTCTTGCCGTCGCAGAAGGACAGCACGCTGACCTCGGGGCCGGTCAGGAACTCCTCGACGACCACATGGTTGCCGGACGCGCCGAACTTTTTGTCCAGCATGATCTCCTTGACGCCGTCGGCAGCCTCCTGCTCATTCTGGCAGATCAGCACGCCTTTGCCCAGCGCCAGACCGTCCGCCTTGATGACGACGGGGTATTTGCCCTCGGCTTTGATGTAGTCCATGACCTTCTCGGGGTCGTCGAACGTCTCATATTTGGCCGTAGGGATGCCGTATTTCTTCATCAGGTCCTTGCTGAACACCTTGCTGGCCTCAATGCGGGCCGCGGCCTTGTCGGGACCGAATGCCGGGATGCCCACAGCGGCCAGCGCATCGACCATGCCCAGCGCCAGCGGGTCGTCCTGGGCGACGACGACATAGTCAAAGGCTTCTTCCTTGGCAAATTTGACCATGGCGTCCACGTCGGTGGCAGGGATGGCCTTGCAGTGAGCGTCATAGCTGATGCCGCCGTTGCCGGGCGCACACCAGATCTCGGAGCAGCGGGGGCTTTTTTTCAGCGCACGGATGATGGCGTGCTCACGCCCGCCGCCGCCTACAACCAGAATTTTCATAAGCGTCCTCCTTGACAGCACAACAGCCCGCGACGAAAAATCGCCGCAGGCGAGTTGTTTTTGCGTTTAATGATGGAACAGCCGGATGCCGCAGAACGCCATCGCAATGCCGTACTTGTTGCAGGTGTCGATCACCTGTGCGTCGCGGATGGAGCCGCCCGGCTGTACAATGGCGGTCACGCCGCTGCGGCGCGCGCGCTCGATGTTATCGCCGAACGGGAAGAAGGCATCACTGCCCAGGCTCACACCGGTCACGGCATTCAGCCAGGCGCGCTTTTCCTCGGCGGTCAGCGGGGCCGGCTGCTCGGTGAAGGTCTCGGCCCAGACATCGTCGCCGATGACATCCTCGGGGGTGTCACCGATATACACATCAATGGCATTGTCGCGGTTGGGCTTGGCGACATCGTCACGGAAGGGCAGGTTCAGCACCTTGTCCATGTGGCGCAGCTGCCAGTTGTCGGCCTTCTGGCCTGCCAGACGGGTGCAGTGGATGCGGCTCTGCTGGCCGGCGCCCACGCCGATGGTCTGGCCGCCTGCGGTGTAGCAGACGCTGTTGGACTGGGTGTATTTCAGGGTGATGAGGGCAATGATGAGGTCGCGCTTCTGCTCCTCGGTCACAGTCTTGTTCTCAGTGACCCAGTTGGTCAGCATGGTGTCGGCGTTGATGGCCAGCTCGTTGCGGCCCTGCTCGAAGGTGATGCCGTAGACCTGCTTGTGCTCCACGGGGTTCGGCTTATAGGCCGGGTCGATGGCGACCACATTGTAATTGCCCTTCTTCTTGCCGGCGAGGATGGTCAGTGCCTCCGGCTCATAGCCCGGGGCGATGATGCCGTCAGACACTTCGTGCTGGATGAGCTTTGCAGTCGGCACATCGCAGACGTCGGAGAGGGCGATCCAGTCGCCGAAGGAGGACATCCGGTCCGCACCGCGGGCGCGGGCATAAGCGCAGGCCAGCGGCGAAAGCTCCATGTCCGGGGCGATGTGGTACATCTTCCGCTCCACCTCGCTCAGGGGCAGGCCCAGGGCGGCACCCGCCGGGGAGACGTGCTTGAAGGAGGCGGCAGCGGGCAGGCCGCAGGCCTCCTTCAGCTCCTTCACCAGCTGGATGGAGTTCAGGGCATCCAGAAAATTGATGTAGCCGGGCTTGCCGTTCAGGACGGTGACGGGCAGGTCAGAGCCATCCTCCATATAGATGCGGCTGGGCTTCTGGTTGGGGTTGCAGCCGTACTTCAGTGCGAGTTCATTCA
>ENA-OWRJ01000165-OWRJ01000165.1-human-gut-metagenome-genome-assembly--contig:-NODE-165-length-98112-cov-6.073274_pt1 | contig 98112 bp, 81 predicted proteins | sample MGYA00248269_ERZ651897 | MGnify/ENA primary metagenome ERZ651897 (study PRJEB26924, sample SAMEA4378252) | human gut metagenome | biome: human gut; feature: human-associated habitat; material: faeces...
CACAGATCATCATGTTCCCGGGTGGATTCTCCGCAGGTGATGAACCGGATGGTTCCGGTAAGTTCATCGCAACAGCATTCCGTAATGCGAAGATCGCAGATGAGGTTATGAAGCTGTTACAGCAGAGAGATGGTCTTGCACTTGGTATCTGTAACGGATTCCAGGCACTGATCAAGCTCGGACTGGTTCCTTACGGTGAGATCCGTCCACAGACAGATGATTCACCTACATTGACGATCAACAGCATCGGCCGTCATCAGTCCAAGATGGTTTATACCAAGGTGGTAACAAACAAGTCCCCATGGTTAAAGGAAGCTGAACTTGGTGGTGTATACACAATCCCAATCTCACATGGTGAGGGAAGATTTGTTGCAAGCAAGGAATGGTGCGAGAAGCTGTTTGAAAATGGTCAGGTTGCAACACAGTATGTTGATATGAATGGTAACCCGACAATGGATGAGTACTACAATGTCAATGGTTCTTACTATGCGATCGAAGGTATCACAAGCCCAGATGGTCGTGTACTTGGTAAGATGGGACATTCAGAGCGTACCGGTCGTGCGGTTGCAGTCAATATCTATGGCGACCAGAACCAGAAGATTTTTGAAAGTGGTGTAGATTACTTCAAGTAAGAGAATAATAGATCATAAATAAAAGCCCGCATGATAGGATTGAGGCATAACCGTTTGGTGGCTGAGAGAGGATTATGCGGGCTTTATTATTTATCAAAGCCCATATAAGCGGATGATTTTGACAAGTGCTATGGCAATTCGGAAAATGGGAAAAGGTTTCTCATGGGTTCTGAGATAAATATAAAGGAGTCAGGGACTATGGATTTAAAAGAGAAAGGGTACAACAGAAGAGAACGAATGGAATGGCTGGTTATAATGCTGGTTGTCAGTCTGCTGTGCATGATACCATGTATGGGGAAACTGCTTCCGCAGGGAGACGATATGACTTTTCATATTCTGAGAATAGAAAGTGTTTATCATGCAATAAAGACCGGACAGGGTTTCCCTGCATATATTTATGATAAACTGCTGGAGGGGTATGGTTATGGAGCAGGAATCTTTTATCCGGATATCCTGCTGCTTCCTGCAATCCTGCTTCGTTTTATGGGACTGTCACCGGCAGGAGCCATGAAGGGATATATTTTCCTGTTGCTGTTACTGACCTGTTATACATCATACCGGGCAGGAAAAGTAATTGGAAAAAGTCATTTTGTGGGGCTTGTTACGATGGTATTGTATACAATGGGACATTATCATTTGGAAGATATATACAGACGGTCGGCAATGGGAGAAGTTGTCGCTATGGCATTCATTCCTCTGGTATTTCTGGCATTGTATGATTATACAGAACGGGAAGAACGGAGAAAAGGGTTGTTATGTCTGGTATTTTCCGGTTTGCTGCTCTGTCACACGATCAGCTTCGTGTTATGTGTTGGAATCGCTGTGGTATGGGTGCTGATCCGTATCCGAAAGGTATGGGATAAAAAGCATATTCTGGGCGTGCTGGCTGAGATTTTAGGTTGTGTACTGCTGACTGCATTTTACTGGATTCCGGTATTGGAACAATTTGCGGATGGAACATTTTATGTCAGTACGAATCCGGCATTTGAGACACAGGATGAGATGATGACGATGCTTGGTATTGTAAGTGGAAGACTGTCAGTTTCCTTTGCAGAGCTTGGTATTTTCCTGTTACTGGTAATGCTTGGACTACGGTCACAGATAAAAAATAAAAAGGCAATTCTGTGCCTTTGCCTCGCAGTTGGTTTGTTACTCATAGAAACACGGTTGTTCCCATGGAAATTATTAGATAAAACACCGCTTATCAGTCTGCAGTTTCCATGGAGACTGAATATGTTCACAGAATTTTTTGTAGCATTTGGAATCGGAAACCAGTTATATGTATTATACAGACACAGTCTTTTATCCGAGAAAAACTGCAAACTGTGTTTTGTGCTCTGCGTATTGGCCGGTGTCTTTAATCTGAGTGTCGTATGGCAGGTGGAGATCCTTCGGCACATGGATTATTCATATGACTATATCGAGACACCAGCAAATACAAATGAGATCGGCTTTTGTGAATGGCTGCCATCAGAAGCGGACAGAGGACAGACAGTGTTCAGTGATAACAGTGGAACGATATGGTTGTATGGAGAGAATGAGAAGACGGAGACAGGTGAATATCATTCAGATGGAAGCTATTCCTTTGATGTAAATGGTACTTATGACAGTTGTGTTGTTCCGAAATATTACTACAAAGGATATGAAGCAACTGTAGCCGATCCGGCCGGCAGTCAGGAACTGCTTCCGGTTTCCAAAGATCCGGATACCGGACTGGTCAGACTGGAACTGAATGGGAAAAGCGGAACGATTTGTGTCTGGTACGGAAAAACCACAATGCAGACAGTATCGAAATGGATATCTCTGCTTAGTCTGTTGCTTATCGTTGCTTTTGGTGTGATCCAGTTCCTTACAAAGTATAAAAGTGGACGGGAAAATACAGACACACAATACATCTGATTTTGTGGAATGCATTAAGTGATGAAATCACGAAATATTACAATAATCTAAAAAAGTACATAACGCTTTTGACTGGTGTCGGTTTTGCAGATAGGCGAAGCCGACACTTCTTTTTGGAATAGGTGTTGGAAGGGGGATTTCTACGATACGTCCATCCTTCAGGTAGCTTTCAGAGAATTCCCGGACAACACTGGCGATTCCCATACCGATCGCTGCGAAGTCAAGCAGGAGATCCATGTTATTGATCTCAAGAAGCTGGTTACAGTGGAATGAATGTTTATTCAGATAGTTATCGACATGGGTTCTGGTTACATTTGCCTCCTCTAACATCATAAGTGTAGAGTGGCGGAAGATATCCCGGATATGATCTTCGGTCAGGACTTCAGAATCCGAAACGGACTGCTGTACATTCATAAGCGGGATCAGGTTCCCTATGATCGAGCCGGAAAATATCGGATAGCTGGCAGCTTCCGGTTGTGTATCGGCGGTTTCTTCGCCTGCTTCCAGACCGGCTTCTGTTTCCCGGTATGGAAAATTATCGATATAATCACTATTTGCCACGAAAATATCATGGATGGAGCGTATATGGGAATAAGTGATATTTTTAGGTAGTTCCGTTTCGCAGATCAGACCGATGTCGATTTCTTCATTTTTTAAGAGTCGGATCGTATTTTTGGTAGAGTGGCAGTCGATGCTGACCTTGATATTCGGGTTATCTTTGATGAAGGGCTTCAAGTAGTCCAAAAGGATATGCTTGCAGAGAGAGGTGCTGACACCGATACGGATATGACCAATCCCAAGTTCGTTGTATTTTTTCAGACTTTCTTCTCCCTTTACAATGTTATCCAGAGCACGTTCGATATAGTCATACAGGATCGTTCCTTCTTCGGTCAGGGCAACGCCCCTGGAATTGCGGACAAAGAGTGCAATCCCTATGCTTTCTTCCAGATTGCTGATCGCCTTGCTGACTGCGGGCTGGCTGATATAAAGCTGGTTTGCGGCACGGCTGATGCTGCCAGTCTTTGCAACCATGTAAAACACATTATAATAATTCAGATTATTGATCATGGCGTCCCTCCGATATATAAATACAAGTTATACAATGTATTACTATTATATATTGTAATTATACCAGCCGGTGTGGTAAAATCAATAAAAATATTCAATAACAAAATGCGTGAAATAGCGACAGTTATTTACAAAATAAGATTTAGGATCAGGAGGACAAAGCACATGGGTATGACAATGACTCAGAAGATTTTAGCTGCACATGCAGGACTTGACAGCGTGGAAGCCGGACAGTTGATTGAGGCAGATTTGGACCTTGTACTTGGAAATGATGTTACAACACCTGTAGCAATTCATGAGATGGACAAATTCAATAAGAAAGAAGTATTTGATAAGAATAAGATTGCACTTGTAATGGATCACTTTACACCGAATAAGGATATTAAGAGTGCAGAGCATTGTAAATGTGTCAGAGAATTCTCGGCAGAGAACCAGATCAAGAATTTCTTTGATGTAGGTTCTATGGGTATTGAGCACGCTCTGTTACCGGAGCAGGGACTGATCGTTGCAGGCGAGACCTGTATCGGTGCAGATTCTCATACATGTACATATGGTGCACTTGGTGCATTTTCAACCGGTGTTGGAAGTACTGATATGGCAGCCGGTATGGTGACAGGCAAAGCATGGTTTAAGGTACCATCTGCGATCAAGTTTAATATTGTAGGAGAGAAAGCACCTTGGGTCAGCGGTAAGGATGTTATCCTTCACATCATTGGTATGATCGGTGTAGACGGCGCATTATACAAATCTATGGAATTTGTTGGTGACGGTATTAAGAACCTGACCATGGATGATCGTTTTACTATCGCAAATATGGCAATCGAAGCAGGTGCCAAGAACGGAATCTTTCCGGTGGATGAATTAACAGAAGCATACATGAAGGAACATTCCACAAAGGCTTACAAGAAGTATGAAGCAGATGCAGATGCAGTTTATGATGAAGAGTATACGATTGATCTTTCTACACTTCGTCCAACAGTTGCATTTCCACATCTGCCGGAGAATACAAAGACAATTGATGAAGTTGGCGATATCAAGATCGATCAGGTTGTGATCGGATCCTGTACAAATGGACGTATTTCCGATATGCGTATTGCAGCAGATATCATCAAGGGCAGACAGGTAGCACAGGGTGTTCGTGTCATCGTGATCCCCGGAACACAGGAAGTATACTTACAGTGTATCGAAGAAGGACTCATGACGATATTTGTAAAGGCAGGCGCTGTAGTTTCCACTCCTACCTGTGGACCATGTCTTGGTGGACATATGGGTGTTATGGCAGCAGGAGAAAAAGCCGTATCCACAACCAACCGTAACTTTGTAGGACGTATGGGTCATGTTGATTCAGAAGTATATCTGGCAAGCCCGGCTGTTGCAGCAGCATCAGCGATCACAGGCAAGATCAGCAGTCCGGAAGAACTTGGATTATAATTAAGGAGGGTACGCAGAATGAAAGCATATGGTACAGTACACAAATATGGTGACAACGTAGATACAGATGTTATTATCCCTGCAAGATATCTGAATTCATCAGATCCTGCGGAGCTTGCAAAACACTGTATGGAAGACATAGATAAGGAATTTGTAAACAACGTAAAAGCAGGAGATATCATTGTGGCAAAGAAGAACTTTGGCTGTGGTTCCTCCAGAGAGCATGCACCGATCGCGATTAAAGCATCCGGTGTAAGCTGTGTTATCGCAGATACATTTGCAAGAATTTTCTATCGTAACTCGATCAATATCGGACTTCCGATCATTGAGTGCCCGGAAGCAGCAGAAGGTATCGAGGACGGTGATGAAGTAGAGATCAATTTTGACAGTGGTATCATCTACGATAAGACAAAGGATACCCGGTATAAGGGGCAGGCATTTCCTCCATTCATGCAGGAGATCATTAAGAATGAAGGCCTGATTAACTACATTAACAACAAGTAATGCACATTTGAATAACTCTATGCTATGCAAGCTTGCTTGCATACAGCATAGGAGTTATTCAAATGTATAGTGCGCAGCACAAACCGAGCCGAAAGGCGAGGTTGCATTACTTGGTAAAGAAAGGCAGGAATAAAAGATGAAATTTAATTTAGCAGTGATCAAGGGTGACGGTATTGGCCCTGAGATCGTAACAGAAGCAATGAAGGTTCTGGATAAAGTTGGTGAAGTATATGGTCATACATTTGATTATGAGCAGATCCTGATGGGTGGATGCTCGATCGACGCAACCGGAGTGCCGCTTACAGATGAGGCAGTAGCAGTAGCAAAATCAAAGGATGCCGTATTGTTAGGTTCCATTGGTGGAAATACTTCTACCTCGCCATGGTATAAGCTTCCTCCAAATTTAAGACCGGAAGCAGGACTTCTTAAGATCCGTAAGGAGCTTGGATTATTTGCAAACTTAAGACCGGCAAATCTTTATGAGGAGTTAAAGAGTGCCTGTCCGTTAAAGGAAGAGATCGCAGATCGTGGATTTGACATGATGATCATGCGTGAACTGACAGGTGGCCTGTATTTTGGAGCAAGAAGTACAGAGGAGATCGATGGTGTGTTAACTGCACATGATAACCTTGTATATAATGAGAATGAGATCCGTCGTATTGCGATTAAGGGTTTTGATATCGCAATGAAGAGAAGAAAGAAAGTTACATCTGTAGATAAGGCAAATGTTCTGGATTCTTCCAGATTATGGAGAAAGATCGTAGAAGAAGTGGCAAAGGATTATCCGGAAGTAAGCTACGAGCATATGTTAGTTGATAACTGTGCAATGCAGCTTGTAAAGGATCCTGCACAGTTTGATGTTGTATTAACAGAGAATATGTTCGGTGACATCCTTTCCGATGAGGCATCCATGATCACAGGTTCGATCGGTATGCTTCCGTCTGCATCCTTAAATGAGACGAAGTTTGGTATGTATGAGCCAAGCGGCGGATCAGCACCGGATATTGCAGGACAGAACAAGGCCAATCCTATCGCAACGATCCTGTCGGCAGCTATGATGCTTCGCTTCACATTTGACTTGGATAAGGAAGCAGATGCAGTAGAGCAGGCTGTAAAACAGGTACTGGTAGATGGTTACAGAACATGTGATATCATTTCGGAAGGAATGACACCGGTAAGCTGTTCTGAAATGGGAGATTTAATTGCAGAACGCATAAAATAAAGGAGAGTATAGAGATGAAGAGTGATAATGTAAAAGTCGGAATGCAGCAGGCGCCACATCGTTCCCTGTTTAATGCACTCGGTATGACAAAGGAAGAAATGGAACGTCCGCTGGTAGGTATCGTATGTTCTTACAATGAGATCGTTCCGGGACATATGAATCTGGATAAGATCGCACAGGCAGTTAAGATGGGAGTTGCTATGGCTGGTGGTACACCTGTCATGTTCCCGGCAATTGCAGTCTGTGATGGTATCGCTATGGGACATATCGGTATGAAATATTCATTAGTAACCAGAGATCTGATCGCTGATTCTACAGAAGCAATGGCAACTGCACATCAGTTTGATGCACTGGTTATGATCCCGAACTGTGATAAGAATGTACCTGGTCTGTTAATGGCTGCAGCAAGAGTAAATGTACCTACCGTATTTGTATCCGGTGGCCCAATGCTTGCAGGTCATGTAAAAGGTCATAAGACCAGTCTTTCCAGTATGTTTGAGGCTGTTGGTTCTTATTCGGCAGGAACCATGACAGCAGAAGATGTAAATGAATTTGAATGTAAGGCATGTCCTACCTGCGGTTCCTGTTCCGGTATGTATACAGCGAATTCCATGAACTGCTTAACAGAAGCACTTGGTATGGGACTTCCTGGAAACGGAACGATACCTGCGGTGTATTCTGAGCGTCTGAAGCTTGCAAAGCATGCAGGTATGGCTGTTATGGATATGTACAGAAAGAATATCAGACCAAGAGATATCATTACAAAAGAAGCGATCATCAATGCATTAACCGTTGATATGGCGCTTGGATGTTCTACCAACTCCATGCTTCATATTCCGGCTATCGCACATGAGATCGGGTTTGACTTTGATATTTCCTATGCAAATGAGATCAGTGCCAAGACACCAAACTTATGTCATCTGGCTCCTGCAGGTCCTACTTATATGGAAGATCTGAATGAAGCCGGTGGCGTATACGCTGTTATGAATGAATTAAAATCCGCAGGTCTGTTAAATGAAGACTGTATGACAGTAACCGGTAAGACGATCGGTGAAGCTGTTGACGGCGTAGCAAATAAGAATCCGGAAGTTATCCGTACACTGGATAATCCATATAGTAAGACCGGTGGTCTTGCAGTATTAAAGGGAAATCTTGCACCGGACGGTTCTGTTGTAAAGCGTTCCGCTGTTGTACCTGAGATGATGGTGCATGAAGGACCTGCAAGAGTATTTGACTGTGAAGAAGATGCGATTGCAGCGATCAAGGGCGGTAAGATCGTACCCGGTGATGTCGTTGTTATCCGTTATGAAGGACCGAAAGGAGGCCCTGGTATGCGTGAGATGTTAAATCCAACATCAGCGATCGCAGGTATGGGACTTGGATCATCAGTAGCCTTGATCACAGACGGAAGATTCTCAGGAGCCAGCCGTGGTGCATCCATCGGACATGTTTCACCGGAAGCAGCAGTTGGTGGTCCGATCGCACTCGTAGAAGAGGGAGATATCATCAAGATTGATATTAACAATACTACGATCACGTTAGATGTACCGGATGATGTGCTTGCACAGAGAAAGGCTGCATGGAAGCCAAGAACACCGAAGGTAACAACCGGTTATCTTGCAAGATATGCCGCTATGGTAACATCAGGAAATCGTGGAGCGATCTTAGAGGTACCAAAGGCTGATAAGTAGAGAGTATTAAAGGAGCAAAAGGAAAATGGCAAAGAAGATATCAGGTTCTGAGATAGTAATTGAATGTTTAAAAGAACAGGGTGTTGATATTGTGTTCGGGTATCCGGGGGGCGCAATCTTAAATGTCTATGATGCCTTATATAAGCATCAGGAAGAGATCACGCATGTACTTACATCACATGAGCAGGGGGCAGCACATGCCGCTGACGGATATGCAAGAGCAACAGGTAAGGTCGGTGTCTGTATGGCTACATCCGGTCCCGGTGCAACAAACCTTGTAACGGGAATTGCAACTGCATATATGGATTCCGTTCCGATGGTTGCGATCACCGCAAATGTCGGAGTAAATATGCTTGGTAAGGACAGCTTTCAGGAGATCGACATTGCAGGTGTTGTAATGCCGATCACAAAGCATAGCTTTATCGTAAAAAATGTAGAAGATCTGGCACCGACGATCCGACGTGCATTTAAGATCGCAAAGAGTGGAAGACCAGGTCCTGTCCTTGTTGATATTACAAAGGATGTTACGGCTGCAGAGGCAGAGTATACATATGAAGAACCGGCAGTGATCGAGCGTAAGACAGATACAATCCGGGAAGAAGATATAAATAAAGTGATCGAGATGATCAAAGTATCCAGAAGACCATATATCATGGCAGGTGGCGGAGTGATCATTTCAGGAGCTTCCGAAGAATTAAAAGAATTTGCCGAGAAGGTAGATGCACCTGTATGTGATACACTTATGGGAAAGGGCGCATATGATGGTACAAGCGAGCGTTATACCGGCATGATCGGAATGCACGGAACCAAGGTATCGAATCTTGGAGTATCCAGATCCGACCTTGTGATCGTGGTAGGAGCACGTTTCTCCGACCGTGTCATTGGAAATGCTTCCAAGTTCGCACCAAATGCAAAGATCATTCATATTGATATCGATGCAGCCGAGATTGATAAGAATATTCCGGCAAATGCAAGCATTGTGGGTGATGCTAAAGAAGTTCTGACGATATTAAACAGTAAACTTCCAACTCAGTCAAATCGTTCCTGGATGGCAGAAATCAAGGATTTAACAGAGAAAAATCCGGTCACATACGACATGGATCACTTAAATGGACCGGCAACTATCAAAAAAATCTATGAAATTACCGAAGGAAATGCTATAATCACTACTGATGTAGGTCAGCACCAGATGTGGGCGGCACAGAATTACACTTATAAGGAGCCAAGAACTTTCCTTTCATCAGGCGGACTTGGTACTATGGGATACGGTGTCGGTGCAGCTATCGGCGCAAAATATGGCAGACCGGATAAGACTGTAGTAAATATCGCAGGAGACGGATGCTTCCGTATGAATATGAACGAGATTGCGACAGCAGCCCGTTATAAAGTACCTATCATTCAGGTGGTATTAAATAATCACGTTCTCGGAATGGTAAGACAGTGGCAGAATCTGTTCTACGGACAGCGGTATTCGAATACAGTATTAGATGATTCTGTTGATTTTGTAGCAGTATCAAAAGCACTTGGGGCAAATGCAAGTAAGATCACATCGATCGAAGAGTTTGAAACAGAGTTTAAGAAGGCATTGACAGCAGATGGTCCGACCGTACTGGATGTTATGATCGATTCCGATGATAAGGTATGGCCTATGGTAGCTCCGGGTGCTGCAATCGACACCTGTTTCACAGACAAAGATCTTGATAATTAAAAATAACAATAATAAAAAAGAAGGAGATAAAAAATGGCAAGAGTATTTAACTTTTCAGCAGGTCCATCCATGCTTCCTGAATCTGTATTAAGAGAAGCAGCAGAAGAAATGCTTGACTACAGAGGAACAGGCATGAGTGTTATGGAGATGAGTCATCGATCGAAAGCATTCGATACGATCATCAAAGAGGCAGAACAGGATCTTCGAGATATCATGGAAATCCCTGATAATTACAAAGTATTATTCTTACAGGGCGGTGCTTCCCAGCAGTTCGCTGCGATACCTATGAACCTTATGAAGAATGGTGTAGCGGATTACATCATCACAGGTCAGTGGGCAAAGAAAGCGTACGAAGAAGCTAAAAAATATGGAAAGGTAAATGCTGTTGCTTCATCAGCAGATAAGACATTCTCCTATATCCCGGATTGTTCTGATCTTCCGATTGATGAGGATGCAGATTATGTATATATCTGTCACAACAATACAATCTATGGAACTACATATCACAAGCTTCCAAATACAAAGGGTAAGATTCTGGTAGCAGATATGTCATCCGACATTCTGTCTCAGCCGGTCAATGTATCTGACTATGGTATGATCTACTTTGGCGTACAGAAGAACGTAGGTCCGGCCGGTGTAGTAGTTGCGATCATCCGTGAAGATCTGATCCGTGATGACGTTATGCCATTTACACCAACCATGTTAAAGTATAAGACACAGGCAGATGCAGATTCTCTTTACAATACACCACCATGCTACGGTATTTATATTTGTGGCAAGGTATTCAAATGGGTAAAAGAGATGGGTGGTCTTGCAGCTATGAAGGAGCACAATGAGAAGAAGGCAGCAATCCTTTACAATTTCTTAGACAGCTCCAAGATGTTTAAGGGAACTGTAGTAAAAGAGGATCGTTCTTTAATGAATGTTCCATTTGTTACAGGTGATGAAGAATTAGATGCCAAGTTCGTAAAGGCTGCAACAGAAGCTGGTTTTGTAAATCTGAAGGGACACAGAACGGTTGGCGGCATGAGAGCATCGATCTACAATGCAATGCCGATCGAAGGTGTTGAGAAGTTAGTAGAATTCATGAAGGATTTCGAAGAGAAGAATTCATAATAAGAGCATTCTGCATGCAGTCCTTTGGGATTGCATGCGGAGGCGGATATAAAGGAGAGTTAAATAAAAATGGCAGTTAAAGTGAATTGTTTAAATCCGATCGCTGCATGTGGCATGAAGCTGTTACCGGATACATATGAAATAACGGATAATTATGCAGACGCAGATGCGGTCCTGGTAAGAAGTGCATCCATGCATGATCTGGAACTTTCAGACAAACTCCTGTGTGTTGCAAGAGCAGGTGCAGGTGTAAATAATATTCCACTTGATAAATGCGCAGAAAAGGGCGTTGTAGTATTCAATACTCCAGGTGCAAATGCAAATGGTGTTAAGGAACTGGTTGTAGCAGGTCTGCTTCTTGCTTCCCGTGATCTGATGGGCGGATACAACTGGGTAAAGGACAATGCTTCTGACGAGAACCTTGCAAAAGCAGTTGAGAAGCAGAAAAAGCAGTATGCAGGTAATGAGATCGCCGGCAAGAAGCTCGGCGTTATCGGTCTTGGTGCGATCGGTGCCAAGGTAGCAAATATCGCAGTCAGACTTGGAATGGAAGTATATGGTTATGATCCGTTTGTATCCGTTGATGCAGCATGGGGCTTATCCAAATACATCAAACATATTACAAATGTAGAAGATATCTATAAGGAATGTGATTATATCACGATCCATGTTCCAGCACTTCCTGCAACAAAGGGAATGTTGAATGCAGATGCATTTGCCATGATGAAGGATGGTGTCAGAATCCTGAACTTTGCAAGAGATGTTCTTGTAAATGATGAAGATATCAAGGCAGCACTTGCAAGCGGCAAGGTAGCAAAATATGTAACAGATTTCCCTAATCCGGCAATCGCAGGTACAGAAAATGTAATTGCATTACCACATCTTGGTGCCTCCACAGAAGAATCTGAAGATAACTGTGCGATCATGGCATGTAAAGAAATCACAGACTTTATGGAGAATGGTAATATCAAGAACTCCGTAAATTATCCAAATGTAAATATGGGCGTATGTGGTGATACTGCCAGAGTTACAATCTGCCATAAGAATATTCCTAACATGCTGACACAGTTTACAGGCGTATTTGCAAAGCAGGGCGGAAATGTATCGGGAATGATCAGTCAGGCAAAGGGTGAATATGCATACTCAATCCTTGACATTGATAAGGTTCCTACAGAAGACGATATCAATGCATTGCTTGCAATTGATGGTGTTATCAAGGTTCGCGCGATCTAAGAAAAAAGATTAGGAGATTAGTAAAAATGAGTGATAAACTGAAAGTTGGTATTCTTGGTGCTACCGGTATGGTAGGACAGAGATTTATAGCATTATTAGAGAATCATCCATGGTTTGAGGTTGTAACAGTGGCTGCAAGCCCAAGAAGTGCCGGAAAGACATATGAAGAGGCAGTCGGCGATAGATGGAAGATGGATACTCCGATGCCGGAGGGCGTTAAGAAGCTCATCGTTCATAATGTAAATGAAGTAGAACAGGTTGCTGCAACTGTAGATTTTGTATTCAGTGCAGTTGATATGTCAAAGGAAGAGATCAAGGCGATTGAAGAAGCATATGCAAAGACAGAGACTCCTGTAGTATCCAACAACTCAGCACATCGCTGGACACCGGATGTTCCTATGGTAGTACCTGAGATCAATCCGGAGCATATGAAGGTCATTGATTTCCAGAAGAAGAGACTTGGAACAACCAGAGGCTTTGTAGCAGTAAAACCAAACTGCTCCATCCAGTCTTATGCACCGGTTCTTACAGCATGGAAAGAGTTTGAGCCATATGAGGTGGTTGCTACCACATATCAGGCAATCTCAGGTGCAGGTAAGACCTTTAAGGACTGGCCGGAAATGGTTGGAAATATCATTCCATATATCGGTGGAGAAGAAGAAAAGTCAGAGAAGGAACCACTTCGTATCTGGGGTAAGATCGAGGATGGAGTGATCGTTCCTGCAACAACACCGGTTATCACATGTCAGTGTATCCGTGTTCCTGTATTAAACGGACATACAGCAGCTGTATTTGTTAAGTTCAAGAAGAATCCTACAAAGGAACAGTTGATCGAAAAGTTGGTATCATATAAGGGCGTTCCTCAGGAGCTTGAGCTTCCAAGCGCACCAAAGCAGTTCATCCAGTATCTGGAAGAAGACAATCGCCCACAGGTATCAATGGATGTTGACTTTGAACATGGTATGGGAATCAGCGTTGGTCGTCTTCGTGAAGACACTGTATATGACTGGAAGTTTGTTGGTTTATCCCATAATACAGTCAGAGGTGCAGCAGGTGGTGCTGTCCTTTGCGCAGAGTTATTAAAAGCACAGGGATATATCACAAAGAAATAAATGTTCATAAAGCAATAAGTTGAAAAAAGGAGGTTCTTTTAGAATATACAAAAAGAGCCTCTTTTCTTTCATAACATAATGCAAGATTTGTATGAGGAGGATAAAATGCTGGGGGTCTGGTTTATTATATGTGTTATTTTTCTTACAGTGTTTCGTTATATATGGAAAAGAAAGGAAAATAATCCATGTATGTTATTTTCGTATTTTTTATATTTGTATGATGTGACTGGATTGTTTTACTATGTGCTTGTTGGTAAATGCCGTGTAAAAATACTGTATCTGCTAATTGTTCTTTTCATGGTTATTCTTCAAATAGGATTACCATTCCTTTTCAATCATATTGGAAGAGATAATCGGGTAATTAAAGTGCTGAAGAACTGGCATGAACAAGTGATGAGTTCGTTTATGTTTTGGGGAATGTTGATCCTGTTATATCTTCCAAATGGCGAATGGGGGATCAGCGGGGGATTCTTTATTATGTCATATCTGGTAAATGCTTTCTTTATGGTGATGAAAAAGCTGCGGGAATCCATTTGGGAAATGCATATGCTTCAGAATATTGCAGGCTTCTTTGCCTTTATTATATGTATGATCGTTGCAAGATCAGATGATTTTCAATATTTTTCAAATTGGCTGTTTGCTTTATTATTGATCATCTGGCTTGTTTTATTATGTTTGTTTACCTTTGGAGCAGTTGATAAAAATCCGGGAATGTTATACTGGCTGTTTACAGAAACAGCAGAAAACCGAAAAGTACAGGTTGTTCGATATAAAAGAATTATAAAAAGATTTTTTAATATCTTCCTTTCCCTGTTTTTGTTGATGTTTTGGGTATTTATAGAGAATACACTGGAATTTTATTATACCAATCGAAAGACCTTGGAATTTAACTTATCTGATTTCTGGGGTAGTATGATCGTGCAGTCTTTTTTCTTATCCGTTATCATATCTGTTCTGGTCAGTTTATTGAAAACGAATGTAACAAAGATTATCAGTTGTTGTTTATGGGGATTAGCGGTAGCTTCCTATATTCAGGTTATGATATTTGATCGTGACCTTGGTATTACGGATGCTTATGCAATTAAATGGAGTGATTATTCCGGCAAGATGATCATGACCGGAATTGTATGGGGAATCTGTATTGTAGTTCCGGTTATTTTGTTTGCAAAATTTAAAAATAAATTCTTTAGTATTTTGAAATATGTAGCAGTGTGTTTATTATGTATTCAGATATCGGCAACTGTATATCTGGTTATAAAATCCGGAGGTTATAGGAATACTTCAGAAGCAGAGATTACAAATTACTATGTTTCAGGCAAAAATGAATATACAGTATCGGAAGAAAAAAATATTTTTGTATTTGTTCTTGATACATACAGCAATGATTTTATTGATGAAATGACAGAGCAATATCCGGATGCGTTAGAGCCGCTGCATGATTTTACATATTATGATAATTATGACAGCAAATATGACGGAACAGCGCTGGCAATGAATTATCTGTTAACGGGACAGGAATTTGATAATACGATTCCTTGTCGGGAATATTCTAAAGAAGCATTTCATTCAGAAAAGGCTGTCGAATTTTATAATACACTAAAAGAACAACAGTATTCTTGTAATATATATACGGATAAAGCAACAGTTAGTTTTCTTAATGCAAAGAATCTATATGAATATTATGATAATGTACAGGAAAATGCAGATGGTGAGATCTTAGTCGATTACCACGCAGTCCGGAAAAATATTATAAAGGGGGCAATGTATAAAGTATTGCCGCTGGCATTAAAGAGATTTTCTTTAGTTGTTACCAGTGATTTTGATGGTGCGGTCAGTTCTTCCGGCGGAGGGGAAGATTCGCCGGACCTGGATGATGATTTTTATTTAAAATTACAGACACAGGGACTAGAATATAACAGCAGTTCTGGAACATTTGCAATTTACCATTTTAGCGGAATGCATGATTATGGGGATGGAAAGGGAAAAAATCTGCCAGAAGCGGCTTACGATAATCTAAATGATGTGTACGTTTTTCTTGATGAATTGAAAAATATGGGAGTTTATGATAATTCAACGATCATAATAACGGCAGATCATGGAAAAATCATGACGGTAGATGGTATTCAGCCTATTTTCTTTATCAAAGAACCCTATAAAAAGAATGACAGGCTTGCAGTTTGCAGTTCTCCGGTAAGTGCGGAAGAGTTTATGCCAACGATCATGAAGCTTATTACAGGTGAAAGCAAAGATAAAACCATTTATGATTATGAAGCGGATGAAAATCGGTCAAGAAGTGTATATATACGACAGTACAAGGAAAATATATCCGATCTTCTGAAAAATGATTCAGCAAATTATGCTTGTTTGTATAAGTATACATATCAGGGAGACAAGGATGAATTAAGGAAATATGCAGGTGCAAAACCGAAGCAGAAGATACCGTTGATCGATTTCTGGTATTAAAAAACAAGAAAAGGAGATAGTATGATGTTTAATGAAATGAATTTATTAGTACAGGAATTTCCAACAATGAAATTATATATTGATCCGGCGACGACAAGTTATCTGATCCAGATAATTGCCGGAGTAGTGATCGCAGCAGGTGCGGTAGCAGGAATTGCATTCAGTAAAATAAAAAGAGCATTAAAAAAAGGAAAAACAGAAGAACAGCCCGTAAAAAAGACAAGAAATGAAGAAAAGAAAATTGTTACTGCAGATGATTTGTTAGATGATGAGGAATAGAAGTGAATCAGATAATTAATTATGTTTCGGATTTTTTCGGGATCATAATGAGATGGTGCTATGTTTTTGTAAATAATTATGGATTGTCAATTATTGTGTTTACGATTTTTACAAAATTTGTATTATTTCCTATTTCATTGATTACACAGAAAAATTCGATAAAAATGGCACAGATGCGTCCGGAACTTGATGCTTTAAAAGTAAAATATGTGGATGATAAAGATCGGTATGCAGATGCACAACTGGAATTATATAAAAAAATGCAATATCATCCATTACTGGATATGATACCACTGCTGATCCAGATTCTGATCGTTCTTGGATTGGTGGGTGTTATGTATTGCCCGCTTTCATATATCCTGCGGATGCAGGATCCCGATATCGCTATGCTGCAAAAATGGTTTGAGGGGCTTGGATGGACATTGCAGGATAATTCTTACCAGTTGACAATGATCCATGAAATACAGAATGGTATTAGCGGTGTGCCTGAAAACCTTATGGGACTGATAGAAAAGATATCAGATTTTGATATGAATTTTATCGGATTTAATTTATCAGAGAAACCACAATTATCATTACATAATAAACTGGTTTTGATTCCTGTTTTATCGGGTGTGAGCGCATGGCTCATGTGTGTTGTTCAAAATAAAATAAATGTGCTGCAGTTATATGCCGGAAAATGGAATAAAATAGGAATGACGGTATTTATGATAGCATTTTCCACATATTTTGCGTTCCTTGTTCCGGCTGGAGTCGGGGTATATTGGATCTTTGGAAATTTGTTCGCAATTCCTTCCATGTATCTGGTAAATATTGTGATGCCGCCTGAAAAATATATTGATATGGATTACATACGGATCTTGAATGAAACAGCAGAGGAAAAAGAAAAGATACGAAAAAAGTATGGGAGAACAGAGAAACAGGATTATCATCGGTTTGAGAAGACTGAAAAGAGAATTGTATTTTATGCAGAGGGCCGGGGCTTTTATAAATATTATCAGCCGATCATAGAGTATCTGGCTGAACGGTCTGATTATAAAATGGATTATGTTACCAGTGATCCGGAGGATCCGATCCTGAAGCAGGAGCAGTCGGCAGTCCGGGCATATTATATAGCACAGGACAAGTATCTGATTCCTTTGTTTATGAAATTGGATTGTGATATCTGTCTGATGACGATGCCAGATCTGGAAAAATATCATATCAAGCGTTCCAAGGTAAGATCAGATATTGAATATATTTATGTAGCACATGGGATGGGAAGTAATGCACTTACATTACGGAAAGGTGCATTAGATTATTATGACACGGTTTTTTGTGTAGGAATCGATTCGGTACGTGAAATACAGCAAATGGAAGCGCTGTATGTGACACAGCCTAAAACTCTGGTTGAGACAGGATATGCGTTATTGGATCAGATGATCGAGCAGTATCAGATTGAAAACAGAAAAGAAAATGAAAAGAAAAAAATACTGATCGCACCATCGTGGCAGCCGGAAAATATTATTGATCTGTGTATTGAGCAGATATTAGATAAATATAAGAATACACCATATGAGGTCATTGTACGGCCGCATCCGCAGCAGGTGAGACATCAGATGGAACGGTTTGTGGAAATGCAGGAGCGATATGCAAAGGATGATAATATAACTATACAGACGGACTTTTCTTCTAACAGTACGGTTATGGATGCTGATCTGCTGATAACAGACTGGTCAGATATATCATTTGAATATGCATTTACAACATTGAAACCAGTGCTGTTTATTGATACGCCAATGAAAATCATGAATCCTGAATATGATAAGATTGAGCAGAAGCCAATTAATGTGACATTGCGAAATGTGCTTGGGAAGGCGATATCTGTAAATGATATTGATAATATACTTGAAATATCTACAGATATGTTAAAGCAAAAGGACATGTATAGAAAGCAGATTGCGGATGCCAGAGAGAAACATATTTTTAATATCGGAAAGAGCCGGATATTAAGTGGAAAATATATTATGAAACGGCTTATGGAATAGAGAGGGGTAGGAGAATGCAGGGTATAATATTAGCAGCAGGAATGGGGAAACGATTAAAGAATATTACAAAGAATAAGACTAAATGTATGGTTGAAGTAAATGGAATATCTCTGATTGAAAGAATGCTGAAGATCCTTGACAGAAAAGACCTGTCAAGGATCGTTATAGTGACAGGGTATCAGGAAGAGACATTAAAGGAATATATTGTGTCATTAACAATACATACACCGATCATATTTGTGGAAAATCCAATATATGATAAAACAAATAATATTTATTCCCTGTCTTTAACGGCCACTTTTCTGGAGGAAGAAGACACCCTCTTGCTGGAATCAGATCTGATTTTTGATGAAACGGTAATAGATCTGATATTATGTGATCCAAGAGAGAACCTTGCACTTGTTGATCGGTTTGAAAGCTGGATGGATGGTACATGTATGCTTTTGGATGAGAATGACTGTATTGTGGATATGGTCGCAAAAAAAAATCTTCATTTTGTAAATGCGGATCAATACTATAAGACAGTGAATATATATAAATTCAGCAGGCATTTTTCCAAGTATACATATGTGCCTTTTCTAAAGGCGTATGCAATGGCAATGGGAAATAATGAATATTATGAGTCTGTTATCCGCTTGATCGCAATGCTTGACACGAAAGAGCTGCAGGCCAGACGGCTTAACGGTCAGCGCTGGTATGAGATTGATGATATTCAGGATCTGGATATTGCAGAAAGCCTGTTTACAGATAATACAGAGGAACAGTATAAAAAAATAACTGCCAGATATGGTGGCTTTTGGAGATATCCTAAATTGGTCGATTATTGCTATCTTGTAAATCCGTATTTCCCAACAGAACACATGTTGGAAGAAATTCGTGCCAACAGTGACCGGCTGATCATGCAGTATCCCTCTGGTGCAAGAGTGATACGGTTATTGGCAGGCAAACTGTTTGGCATATCAGATAAGAAAATTATAGTTGGTAATGGAGCAGCGGAATTAATTCGTGAAATGATGCAGGAAACGAATGGAAAAATAGGTTTTGTGACTCCGACATTTGAGGAATATATAAATTGCTGTAAGCAGGAACAAAGAGTTATTATGGATACCAGAAAAATGGATTTTTCATATTCTGGACAGGACATTCAGGATTATTTTGAACAGAAGCATATTCAAATGCTTGTGCTGATAAATCCGGATAATCCTAGTGGGAATTATATTGATTCCAGAGAAATATATGAATTGATCCATTGGTGTAAGAAGAAAAAGATATGTCTTATATTAGATGAGAGTTTTTCGGATTTTTCGGATGAGGCAGAATCTTGTATAGCTGATTCGTATCTGGAACTGTATGATGAGTTTTATGTAATAAAAAGTATTTCAAAATCATATGGGGTTCCGGGCTGCAGACTGGGAATATTAGCTGGAAGAAACAGTGAAAAACTTGATCAGATCCAGCGCAAACTGCCAATCTGGAATATTAATTCTTATGCAGAATTCTTTTTACAGATCATAGAAAAGTACAAGGAGGATTACAGACTGTCACTGGATCGTCTTAGAAAGTCCCGTGAGATTTTCATGAAAGAGCTGGAAAAACTCCCATATATGAAGGTATATCCATCGCAAGCAAATTATGTTATGTGTGAACTTTCAGATGGAGTGAAAAGCAGGAAACTTGCATCATTTTTACTGGAAAATAATATTTTGATCAAAGTGCTGAATGAGAAATTAAATAACCAAAAGGAAATGATCAGACTTGCAGTTCGGACGGATGAAGAGAATCTGCATCTGGTTGAATTGTTGAAAAAATTTGGAGGTGAATATATTGAATAACTGGAAAGCAATCTGGAATAGAAGAGAAGCGGATGAATGTTTTTTGCAGTCGCTTGAAGATCCTAAAGCAATCTGGCGGGAGCTGAAACGAATTGATGGATTTGATGTGGATCTGGGAGATTCAGCGGATGCATATTATAATGCATTTTATAAAAGCTGGGAAGAAGAATGTGCACTTTTAAATACACATATTGGTCCGTGGAACAGCATTTATGAAGTAGGATGCGGCGCAGGAGCGACCTTATATTTATTTTCCAGGCAGAATAAAAAGATTGGTGGAATTGATTATTCCAGACAGAGTACAGATATTGCAAAAATTGTATTAAAAGAAGCGGAGATAGCATGTATGGAAGCGGACCATATTTCAACAGATGAAAAATTTGATGTTGTGATGGCTGATTCTGTATTTGCATATTTTCCAGATGAAGCCTATGTATCTGATGTTCTGGAGAAGATGTATGAAAAAGCGCATAAGGCTGTGCTGATCACAGAGATATTTGATAAAGAGCTGGAAGATGCCTGTATGCAGTATAGAAGAGCTAAAATACAGAATTATGATGAAAAATATAAAAATCTTGATAAGTTATTTATTTCAAAATCCATGTTTGAAATGTTTTCACAAAAGCATGGTTGTGAATTGGTATTTACATCTGTTGAAAATCCATATTACTGGAATAGTCAATTTATGTACAATGTATTAATTATTAAGAAATAAGAAATAACACCAAATTCGCTAACAAATTCTTGCTACCATCATACAATTGTGCTAAAATCAAACAGGATTGAGATAATGAGAAAAATGGAGGCACACACATGAAGAAATTAATTTTAGTTACATCACCACCAGCCTGTGGAAAGACATTTATTTCCAAACAGGTGGCAAAGGCACTGCCAAATTGTGTATATCTGGATAAGGATACATTAATTGTTCTTTCAAAGCAGATCTTTGTAGTGGCTGGTGAGGAATATAACCGTTCATCCGATTTCTTCCAGAAAAATATCCGCGACTACGAATATTATTGTGTACTGGATCTTGCATTTGAAGCACTGGAATACAATGATACAGTTCTTATAAATGCACCATTCACAGATGAGATCAGAGATGACGAATATCTTGACAATCTCCGTGCAAAGCTTGCAGAAAAAGGTGCAGAGCTCTTTGTGATCTGGGTAAATACCAGAAAAGATGTCTGCCACGAAAGAATGATCAAGCGTGCATCAGACAGAGATACCTGGAAATTGGAGCACTGGGATGAATATATCAACAGTCAGAACTTCAATCCGCCAACAAATATCAAAGAGCTCTTTATATTTGAGAATTCTTCCGATGAAGAATTTAAGGCATCTATAGAAAAGGTTGTTAAGGCAATCAGAGGTTGATAGTGATTTTGAGTATTGCAACAGGAATCAGCAATGTTTTCTGTTGCAATATTTATATAGACAAACAGAGATCAGGAGGAACAGAACATGGCAGCAATCAGATGCTTTAAAGCATTCAGACCAAGACCGGATATCTGCGACAGAGTGGCAGCATTACCATATGATGTGTATAGCAGAAAAGAAGCCTGTGAAGAAGTACGTCGGGAACCGATGTCATTTTTAAAGGTAGATCGTGCAGAGACATCATTTGATGACAGTGTGGATACCTATGCACCGGAAGTGTATAAGAAGGCAGGAGATCTTCTGCATGAGATGATGGAGGATGGTACTTATATTGAGGAAGAAAAGCCGGTATACTACATATATGAATTGATCATGGATGGACGTCATCAGACAGGTCTGGTTGCCTGTGCTTCGATTGATGACTATGTGAATGGTGTGATCAAGAAACACGAGAATACCAGAGAAGACAAAGAACAGGATCGTATCCGCCATGTAGAAGCCTGTGGTGCGCAGACCGGACCAATCTTCCTTGCCTATCGTTCGATTGATATTGTAAATCAGATCATTGACCGGGTAAAGACAGGAGAAAAGTTATATGGCTTTACTTCACCGGATGGTATCATACATAATGTATGGATCATTGATGAAGCAGATGATATTCAGATAATTCAGGAAGCATTTGCAGGTATCAACGAGATTTACATAGCAGACGGACATCATCGTTCTGCTTCTGCTGTAAAAGCAGGCCTCCATATGAGAGAACAGCATCCGGATTATACCGGAGAGGAAGAATTTAATTATTTTCTGTCCGTTCTGTTTCCGCATGATCAGTTGATGATCCTTCCATATAACCGTGTTGTAAATGATCTGAATGGTATGACTGATGATGAATTTTTAAAGAAACTGGAAGACAAATTTGAAGTAAAAGCATGTGATGCGGCTGTTTCACCGGAGAAGAAAGGTAGCTTTGGCATGTATATGGATGGCAGATGGTATCAGTTAACGGTAAAGGACGGAGTTGTTCCGGAGGATGTTGTCGGCTGTCTGGATGTATCTGTGCTTCAGGAAAATGTTCTGGCACCGATGCTTGGCATTGGAGATCCGAGAACGGACAAACGGATCCAGTTTGTCGGTGGTATCCGTGGACTTTCCGAGCTGGAACGACTGGTGGATGGAGGAAAGAAGGTAGCATTTTCCATGTATCCGACTTCCATTACAGAATTATTTGATATTGCGGATGCAGGCAAATTGATGCCGCCGAAGTCTACATGGTTTGAACCAAAGCTTCGAAGCGGAATCTTTATCCACAAGATAAACGAATAAAGATGAACAGTCATATGCAAATGAGAAAATTGAACAGGGAAACGGTGCAGTTATTTCGTATTTTGCATATAGAAAAGAATACACATGAGGAGAATGGGTTATGACAAAGAACACAGAGATTTTCGTTCTGAATCAGGATGAGGTTATGGCGATCACGGGGGCGAGACATGGCAATCCACATCACATACTTGGTATGCATGCCTGTCTGGCTGATGTATATGTAAATGCATTTCTGCCGGATGCAGCAGAAGTTTATGTAGTGGATGAAAAGGATCAGACAGAATATCCGATGCATGTAGAATACGCCGATGGATTTTTTACAGTAAAGATTGAGAACCGGCAGCCATTTGCATATCTGCTAAAGATTGTCCGAAAGGTATGGGATGCAGACGGAGAAGAAGCAGATGAAGTCAGTCTGATAAAGGATGCATACAGCTTTTACTATTCTGCGGATCTTGAAAAAGTAATGCAGGTGGTAAATGGAGAAGATGACGTGGAATCAGGCTTCCGGATCAAAGAATTGTTTGGAGCCAGAAAGCTGAACTTTGATGGCACAGAAGGAGTGGCATTCTGTATTCAGGTTCCGGGCTGCGTCAGAGCCAGCGTGGTCGGAGATTTCAATAACTGGGACGGCAGAGTGAACCAGATGCGGAAGATTGAGTATACCGATCTGTTTGAACTGTTTATACCATATGACATTAACCAGACCAGATATAAATTTGAAGTATTATATGAAAATGGAGAAACCGATATTTTCTCCGATCCATATGCAACAGCATTTGAACCGGTTCCGGGCAATGCGTCCTTATTTACAGAGCTGACATATGACTGGATGGATGCGGCATATATGACAGACCGAAAAAAGAAGAATATCAGCATGGAACCTGTGAATATCTATGAGGTACATATGCAGACATTTAAGACCGACAAAGATGGAGAACGGCTTTCCTATCAGTCATTTGCAAAAGAAGTCGCAGCTTATGTAAAGAGCATGAAGTATAATTACATCGAGCTTATGCCAATCATGGAATATTCCGGTGAGGATACATGGGGATATGATACGACGGGTATCTATGCACCAACGTCCAGATTTGGTTCTCCAACTGATTTTATGGCAATGGTTGATTATCTGCATGCAAAAGGTATTGGTGTGATCCTTGATATGGTGCCTGTGATGGATATTGACTGTATGACTTACTGGTTGGAAGCGTATCATCTGGATGGCATCCGTCTGGATAATAAAGAGCTGATCCGTTCCTTCCGAAAGGTGACCGGAGACAGATATGCGGATGTTATGGTGGATCTTACATGGAACACAACGGGCGTTTCAAAGCTTACAGAGTATATGAAGACTGCGCCGGATCGCAGAGAGAACTTTGTAGACTATGTATCTTCTGTAACCGGATTTATATCCGAGTATCAGGAGGTAAGTGCATTATCACATGATCAAGTGGCATATGGTCAGGGAAGCTTTATAGAGAAGATGCCGGGTGGCTATGAAGACAAATATGCAGATCTTCGTATATTTTATGGCTTGAATATGTTCCTTCCTGGTAAAAAACTGATGTTTATGGGACAGGAGATTGGAATGTTTGGCGGTTTTGATGGCTATCATGTTATTGATTGGAGCGTTCTGGAGTTTGAAGCAAATAAATATCTTCAGAAGTATGTAAAGGATCTGAATGCTTTATATCTTGCAGAACCGGCATTTTATGAAGCAGACAAACTTCCATTTATATTTGCAGGAGAGCAGGAGCCACATACTGTATGCTTCACAAGAACAGACAGTAAGGGTTCTGTCTGTTATGTAGCTGCGAACTTTGGAACTTCAGATCAGAAGAGCCATGTATTACAGACCGGAGCTCCGGGAACTTATAAAGAGATCTTCTCCAGTGATGCGGCAAAGTATGGTGGAGAAGGTAATAACAATAAACAGCAGAAGGTGACGAAGGACGGTGATATCGAGATTGTTCTCCCGGCACTTTCAATCACAGTATTTAAGAAGGTGAAATAATTAAGTGATAGGTATAGCATTGACGGAGAGGCTGGCAGATACTACAGAGTCAGCATCAGAAACGGCATCGGAGATCGTACAGGATGCTGAACAAAAAGCTGGATTGCTCAGACAGTATATGACAGATCTGCTGGATTGGTGCATGTCAAAGGTTGGAAGCCTGGTAGTGGCGGTTATCTTTATGGTGATCGGATTTCGGGTTGTGAAATGGATCATCAAGCTGATAAAGAGAACCTTTGACCGTTCCAATATGGATGTCAGTGTCGTAGGATTTTTACTGTCTGCCATCCGTATTCTGATGAATTTTATAATATTGATAACAGCGGCATCCATTGTCGGTTTTCAGGTTACTTCATTTGTCACATTGCTTGGAACGGCGGGTGTGACGATCGGTCTTGCGTTGCAGGGCAGCCTGTCCAATCTTGCCGGTGGTGTGCTGATCCTGATATTGAAACCATTTCATGTAGGTGACTATATTATCGAGAATAATACCAAATGTGAAGGCGAGGTTGTATCGATCGATATATTCTATACAAAGCTTAAGACGATCGATAATCGTTCCGTAGTCATACCAAATGGAAGCATATCGAATACATCACTGGTGAATGTTACTTTACATGATAAGAGGCGGGCAGAGATCAAGCTCGGTGTCGGTTACGATGAAGATCTGGATAAGGTAAAGCGTGTGGTACTGGATGCGGTAAAGACAGTTCCGGGATATCTGGAGGATGAAGTCGTGGATTTCTTCATTGATGAATTCGCAGATAGTAGCATTGTGGTCAGTGTTCGGTTCTATGCGAAGATCGACCAGTACTGGGATGCACTCTGGTCGGCAAGATGGAATATCAAGAAAGCATTTGATGAAAATGGAATCGTTATCCCATACAATAAACTGGATGTCAACCTCGATTCTTGCAAAAAAACAGATAATCGAGTATAATAATCGGTTGTGATATGAAAACTAGATAATTGTGTGATGAGTTTACTATCACACAATTATCCGTACATTTAATAGATTAGGAGTGATTTAGAAATGACAAAGATTGATATTATTTCCGGTTTCTTAGGTGCCGGAAAAACAACTCTGATCAAGAAGCTGATCGAAGAAGGTTTTAAGGGCGAGAAGCTTGTGCTGATTGAGAATGAATTTGGCGAGATCGGTATTGATGGCGGATTCTTAAAGGATGCCGGTGTACAGATCACTGAGATGAATTCCGGTTGTATCTGCTGCTCCTTAGTTGGAGATTTTGGTACGGCTTTAAAGAAGGTTATTACAGAATATGCACCGGACAGAATCATCATCGAGCCATCCGGTGTTGGTAAGCTTTCAGATGTTATCAAGGCTGTAAAGGATGTTGCAGAAGAAGTTGAAGTACAGCTTGACAGCTATACAACAGTTGCAGATGTATCCAAATGCAAGATTTACATGAAGAACTTTGGTGAATTCTTCAATAATCAGATCGAAAGTGCAAATACGATCGTACTGAGCAGAACACAGACAGCTTCCCAGGATAAGATCGAAAAGGCAGTTGCCATGATCCGTGAGCACAATGCAGATGCTACGATCATCACGACTCCATGGGATGATATTGACGGTTCTAAGATCAAAGAAGCTATGCAGAATCATAAAACCGTTAAGGACGCTTTATTTGAGGATGAAGATGAGCATGAGCATCACCACCTTCATCACGGCCATGACGATGAATGTGGCTGTGGCGATCATGACCACGATCATGAACATCATCATCACGACCATGACGACGAATGTGGCTGTCATGATCACGATCATGAACATCATCATCATGACCATGATGACGAATGTAGTTGTGGCTGTCATGATCACGATCATCACCATCACCACCATGCAGATGAGGTATTTACAAGCTGGGGTAAGGAAACTCCACATAAGTTTAATGAAGATAAGTTAAAAGAGACTCTGGATGAGCTTGCTAACACAGAGGAATATGGTATTATCCTTCGTGCAAAGGGTATCGTTCCAAGTGATGGTACAGACTGGTTATACTTTGATCTTGTACCGGGTGAGTATGAGATCCGTAAGGGAAATCCGGATATCACAGGTAAGTTATGTGTGATCGGAAGCAAACTGGCAGAAGACAAGCTTGCAGAGCTGTTTGAGGTATAGGAGAAAATGATGGCAAGACAACAGGAAACAGAGATTCCGGTTTATGTATTTATGGGCTTCCTTGACAGTGGTAAAACTACATTTGTGAAGGAGACATTATTAGACCGGGAATTCACCGGAGGCGCCAAGACACTGCTTCTTGTATGCGAAGACGGTGAAGAAGAGTACGATGAGAAAGACCTGAAAAAGAAAAATATTTTTCTGGAATTCATAGAAGAAGATCAGTTGAACACAGAGCATCTGTTAGATCTGCAGGACAAATATCAGCCGGAGCAGGTTATGATCGAATACAATGGTATGTGGAAGCTGGACAAGATCTTTGATATCCGTGTGCCGAAGGGATGGACCGTTGTCCAGGTATTATCCTTTGTAAATGCTGAGACATATGATGTATATCAGCAGAATATGAAAGCAACAATGATGGATCAGGTTAACAGTGCGGATATGGTTGTATTTAACCGTTGTGATGAGAAGTCCAAGCGCGCAGAATGGCGCAGAGGAATCAAAGCAGTCAACCGACGGGCACAGATCATCTTTGAGATGAAGGATGGTTCGATTGCACCGGATGAGAATGACGAAGAAGATCTGCCATACGATGTAAAGGCTGACGTGATCGAGCTGAACGATGAGGATTTCGGTATCTGGTATGTGGATGCCTCCGATCAGCCGGATCGTTATGTCGGTAAGAAGATTCATTTCCGTGGCATGGTATTCAAGCCGAAACAGTATGGTAAGAATGCATTTGTACCGGGACGTTTTGCGATGACCTGCTGTGTAGAGGATATTACATTTGTAGGCTTCAAATGCTATTACGATGGCTCTAAGAATCTGATTGACAGACAGTGGGTAGATGTAACAGCAACTATCAAGAAAGAATATTATCCTGATTTTGAGGGAGATGGTCCGGTTCTCTATGCAGAGAAGGTTGTGCTGACCGGTCCGCCGGAAGAAGAGGTTGTATACTTCAGTTAATATAAAAATGCATTTGACTTTTTGTATGGATACAGGTAGTATAAATGCAGGCGTATAAAAAGCTGCCAGGTGGCAGCTTTTTGTTTTCGCTGATTCTGTTCAGGCATGCTCCATGGAGAGACGGCAGAAATGTCGAAAGGAGCAGATACAGATGTACAGTAAAGTAACAAGTGGAGGAGTCCTTGGAGTAGAGGGACTTCTGATTCAGGTGGAAACAGATATCAATGACGGACTGCCAATGTTTCATATGGTAGGCTTTTTGTCTGCATGCGTAAAGGAAGCCGGAGAGCGGGTGAGAACAGCGCTCAAAAACTCTGGATTTCAGATACCACCGAAAAAGATCACGATCAATTTATCACCGGCAGATATCCGGAAGGAAGGAACTGCCTACGATCTTCCCATTGCCATAGGAATTATGGTATCTATGGGGCTTATTCCAAACGATAAAATAGAAAATACCTTGATTATGGGTGAACTGGGGCTGGATGGCAGGATCAATGCTGTATCAGGAATACTCCCGGTTGTTCATCATGCAGTAAAACAAGGAATCACACGCTGTCTTGTTCCGGCGGAAAATGCAGAGGAGGCGGCACTGATCCAAAATATAGAAGTGATCCCGCTCCGGACGTTGTCAGAAGCGGAATCTTATCTGAATGAAAAAGCGGTGATCGAGCCTGCATTTGTAGATGTGGAGGATCTGCTCGACCAGGGGGATATGGGGGAACTGGGAGATTTTGCAGATATTAAAGGGCAGGAAATATTGAAGCGCGGAATGGAGATCGCAGCAGCCGGAATGCACAATATTCTGATGACAGGAGCAGCAGGTTCAGGAAAGTCCATGATTGCAAAATGCCTGCCAACGATCCTTCCACGTCTGACATTTGAGGAGAGTATTGATATTACCAAGATATACAGTGTGGCAGGTCTGCTGAAAAAAGGACAGGCGATGATAACAAAGCGTCCGTTCCGGGCACCGCATCATACCGTATCTGCCATTGCTCTGACCGGTGGCGGAGCAATACCGAAGCCGGGAGAGATCAGTCTCAGTCATAATGGGGTGTTGTTTCTGGATGAGCTTCCGGAATTTGGCAGAAATGTTCTTGAAGTAATGCGGCAGCCGTTAGAAGATCGGGAAGTAACGATCGCAAGGATCCAGGGTAAATATATATATCCGGCAGGATTTATGCTGGTTGCGGCACGAAATCCCTGTCCCTGCGGCATGTATCCGGATCTGAATAAATGTACCTGTACCTGTAGGCAGATCCGACAATACAATGCAAGGCTTAGCAGACCGCTACTCGATCGTATTGATATCAACGTAAATGTCCGCAGGATTGACTGTTCTGACCTGTTAGAGGATAAACGGGCAGAAACTTCGGCTGAGATCCGGGAAAGGGTGCTTGCGGCGCAGAACATACAGAAGGAGCGTTACCGTTCAGAGTCGATAAATTTTAATTCCCAACTGGATGGAAAGAGAACAAAGCAATATATTTCCCTGGGAAGGGCAGAGCAGGAGCTGGTGCGGGAAGCGTTTGAACATACAGAACTTTCTGCCAGAGGCTATAACCGGGTACTTAAGATCGCAAGGACGATCGCTGATCTGGCAGGAAGTATCGGGATCCATGAGGAACATTTAAAAGAGGCATTGTTTTTCCGGTATCAGAATCTTACAGAAGAGGCAGAGGGAAATATGCAGTACAAAGGAATGAAAGGGGGGGACAGATATGGAGTATGATCTTATAAGGCTGTGGCTGGGGATGATATCGGATATGGGGAATGCAGCACTTGGCAGGATCCTTGATTATTTTGGAGGACCTGAAGAACTGTGGAATGTTCCAGAACATGTGCTTCGGGAAACGTTGACAGAAAAACAGAGTGAACGGATCCTGTGCACACGGGATGAAAAGAAAATAATCGTCTATAAAAACAGACTAAAGGAGCGGAATATTACATATATATATCCAGGACATCCTTATTTCCCGGAAGTCCTGCGGGAAATTCCGGATTGTCCGTTTCTGCTGTATGCAAAGGGGTGTGTGGAGACGCTTAAAACAGACAGAACCGGTATAGCGATCGTAGGTGCAAGAAAGGCCTCCGCATATGGGAAAGAGATGGCGGAGCAGTTTGCTTCTGTGCTTGCAGGATATCGGACTGGTATTATCAGCGGACTTGCAGCAGGAATCGACGGCGCCGCCCAGCGTGCGGCAATCAATGTAGAAAATGGATTTACAGTTGCAGTACTAGGTTGTGGGATCAATATCTGTTATCCGAAGGAAAATTACAATTTGTTTGAACGGATTGGGCATCAGGGTGTGATCCTGTCAGAATATGGGTTGGATATAGAGCCTGCGGCATGGAGATTTCCACTTAGGAACCGGATCATCAGTGGACTTGCAAAAGGGGTGCTGGTTGTAGAAGCACAGAAGAAAAGCGGATCTCTGATCACCGCCGATCAGGCGCTGGAACAGGGGCGTGAGGTGTATGCAGTTCCGGGACGGATTGGAGACAGAAACAGTGAGGGCTGCAATCATCTGATCCGGCAGGGGGCTATGCTTGTGACGGATCCTGAGGATATTGTGGAGGATTTAAAACTTGAACGGAGGATCCTTGCAGCAGGGAAAGCAGAATTTCGCGAGGACAGCCGGCTTACCGCTCTGGAACAGAAGATATGTGCCTGTATGGGGCGGGAAGTGCTGCATATAGAGGAAATCTGTGCCCGCGTGGATCAGCCTCCTGCAAGAATCCTGACAGCGTTATTTGATATGGAAAGAAAAGGAATAATTCGGCAGCCGGTACGGTATTATTTTGCTGTTACACAGGGATGAAAACAGAATCCGGGGCATTTTTTCAGAAAATTGTAATAAAATATTCACTTGCATGGCAGGAAAAAATGGTGTATAGTTTGTGTCGTTTAAACGAACAGGAAAGGAAAGAGTACATGGCTAAATATCTTGTTATTGTAGAGTCTCCGGCGAAAGCCAAGACGATTAAAAAGTTTTTGGGCAGTAATTATGAAGTGATTGCGTCGAATGGTCATGTGCGTGATCTGCCTAAAAGCCAGATGGGCATTGATGTTGATAATGATTTTGAACCGAAATATATAACGATCAGAGGAAAAGGAGATATACTTGCACAGCTTCGAAAAGAAGTAAAGAAAGCTGACAAAGTGTACCTCGCAACTGACCCCGACCGTGAGGGAGAAGCAATCTCCTATCATTTATCAAAAGCACTGAAACTGGATGATAAGAAGTACAAGCGAATTACCTTCAATGAAATTACGAAAAATGCAGTAAAGAATTCAATTAAGCAGGCACGCGATATCGATATGGCACTTGTGGATGCACAGCAAGCGAGACGTGTATTGGACAGACTGGTTGGTTATAAGATCAGTCCGCTTCTCTGGGCAAAGATTAAGAGAGGTTTAAGTGCCGGACGTGTACAGTCTGTAGCATTAAAGCTGATCTGTGACAGAGAAAAAGAGATCAATGAATTTATTCCAAAGGAATACTGGACACTTTCTGCTATGCTGGCACCGGAAAAGGCCAAGAAAAGCATTGAATTCAAATACATGGGAAATGGGAGCGATAAGGAAGAAATATCTTCCAGAGCGGAACTGGATCATATCATAGAAACAATCGGAAAGCAGTCTTTTCAGATCGCATCGATCAAGGACAGTGAGCGTCATAAGAAAGCGCCACTTCCATTTACAACCAGTACGTTGCAGCAGGAAGCTTCCTCCAAGCTGAACTTTGCGACATCCAAAACGATGCGTATCGCACAACAGTTATATGAAGGTGTGGAGATCAAGGGCAGAGGTTCCATCGGTCTGATCTCTTATCTGAGAACGGATTCTACCAGAATATCGGATGAAGCGGCAGCAGCAGCTAAGGATTATATCATAAAGAATTTTGGAGAAGATTATACAGCGGGAATACCTCGGGCAGACAAACCGGGTAAGAAGATCCAGGACGCGCATGAAGCAATCCGTCCGACGGATATCACACTGTCACCGGCAGCTATCAAGGATCAGTTAAGCAGAGAACAGTTCCGTCTGTATCAGCTGATCTATAACCGCTTCCTTGCAAGCCAGATGGCAGAGGCAGTATACAGCATTAAGACCGTAAAGGCAGAAGTAGCAGGCTATCGGTTCCAGACCTCAGTATCAAAGATTGCATTTGCAGGATTTACAACGGTTTATAATGTGGACAACGAGAAGAGTGAGCATATTGCGGGAATTAAGGATCTGAATGAAGGGGATCTGTTAAAATTAGAAGATTTTGACGAGAAGCAGCATTTTACACAGCCGCCGGCAAGATATACAGAAGCACTTCTGGTAAGAACCTTAGAGGAGCTTGGCATTGGAAGACCAAGTACTTATGCACCGACGATCTCAACAATATTGAATCGTCGTTATATCACAAAAGAGAATAAGAAATTATACGTAACAGAACTGGGAGAAGCCGTGAATCAGATTATGGAACAGGCATTTCCGGTTATTATCGACGTGAATTTTACAGCGAATCTGGAGTCCCTTCTCGATAAGATCGGTGAGGGTGCTATCGAATGGAAAGTTGTAGTAAGAAACTTCTATCCAGATCTCGATGCGGCGGTTAAGAAAGCCGAGAGTGAGTTGCAGTCCATTAAGATTGAGGATGAAGTAACGGATGAGGTGTGTGACGAGTGCGGACGCAATATGGTCGTAAAGTATGGTCCACACGGTAAATTCCTTGCATGTCCGGGCTTCCCTGACTGTAAATTTACGAAGCCGTTCTTTGAAAAGACAGGAGTTCCTTGTCCAAAGTGTGGAGGTGACATAGTAATAAAGAAGACCAGAAAGGGCAGAAGATACTATGGATGTATCAATGCTCCTGAATGTGATTTTATGTCATGGGCGAAACCATCAAGGGAAAAATGTCCGGTATGTGGCAGTTATATGGTTGAAAAGGGTAATAAGTTACTTTGTTCAGCAGAAAACTGTGGATATTCCAGAGATAATACCGAAAAGGAAAAACAGGCATAAGTGATCGGATGAAGTTGTCCGGCCTGCCATATAAAAAAAGTTGTTTTTAAATATTAAATCTCTCGTTTGACAGGAAAGGCTATTGTTATCTCATGACCATTGTGATAGAATGTCAAATAGTGTAGATTTTTTATGCAAAAACAACTTTTTTGTATTTTACATACGGAGGAACAGAAATGAGTGTTCAATTATTAGATAAAACACGAAAAATCAACAAATTATTGCACAATAACAACTCGCATAAGGTTGTTTTTAATGATATTTGTGATGTTTTGAGTGATATTTTAAAATCAAATGTACTGGTTATCAGTAAAAAAGGTAAGGTTCTGGGAATTAAGAACCGTGAAGATATACCTGAGATCCATGAACTGATCGAGGATAAGGTCGGTCTGCTGATCGACAGTATGCTGAATGAGAGACTTCTCCTTGTATTGTCAACAAAGGAAAATGTAAATCTGACTACGCTCGGATTTGACAGTGATAACATAGAGAAATATCAGGGACTTCTACTTCCAATTGATATAGCAGGAGAACGGCTTGGAACGTTATTTCTGTATAAGCTGGATGCACAGTATGATATTGATGATATTATTCTCGGGGAATACGGAACGACGGTTGTAGGACTTGAGATGATGCGGGCTTTAAATGAAGAAAATGCAGAAGAAGATCGTAAGATCGCAATCGTGCGTTCGGCAATCAGTACTTTATCATTTTCAGAATTACAGGCGATCAAGCACATTTTTTCGGAACTGGATGGAAATGAGGGAATCCTTGTTGCAAGTAAGGTTGCAGACCGGGTCGGAATTACCCGTTCCGTAATCGTGAATGCACTTCGAAAGTTTGAGAGTGCGGGTGTTATAGAAGCAAGATCCTCAGGCATGAAGGGAACTTATATTAAGGTTCTGAATGATGTTGTATTTGACGAATTAAAAGCCGTATAAAATTTTGCAAAGGAGAGTAAAGAAATGATATTACCAATCATAACATTATTAGTTGGCGTAGCAGTTGTAGGTGTAAGCTTTTTTATTCTGGATAGTCATGATTTTAAAGAGGAAGATGAGATATATAATGAAAGCTCAGAAGAATTAAAACGAAAGATTACGGAATTATGTGATTCTCTTCTTGAGCAGAGCAAGACATCGTTAGATGAATACAGCGAAGATGTCCGCAAGAAGACAGAAAAGGAACTGAAGGAACAGATTGAAAAATGGGCATCCAAGTTGTCTGAAAAGGCAAAGAAGGAGATGATCGATTATATCAATCAGAGCCTTGCAGAAGCCTATGAAGAATATAATCCGGATGCAGAGAAAAAACCGGAAGCGGTTACTTATGAAGAACTTCTTGAAATGGAAGTAAAGGAAACCGAAGAAGAGATCGCAAAAGAAAAAGAACAACAGGCTGAAGAAGCTGTTTCGGAAGAGAAGCAGACAGAAGAAGCTCCCAAAGAAAATGAGCAGACAGAAGAAATCGAAGAAGAGCCGGATGAGAATTCTCTCGGAGCATTAGAGGCAAGTGAGACGGAGACAGTTATTTCCGGTGATGCAGTTGCAAATGGTGATATAACCGAAACTGTACCGGAACAGGATGTTGAAGAGAACACGGCAGAAGATGATGCGGAGGAACCAAAGGAAGAAGTAGAGGAAGCTGTTGCAGAAGAAGCTGTTGCTGAGGAAGCCGAGAAAGAAGCGGCAGAAGAAAAATCCAATGTTGTTGCCTTTAAGAAAGCAGAAGAGCCTGCTGTTGAGCCAGAAGCAACCGAAATTACAGAAGAAACAACAGTCGCAGAAGCAACCGGTACTGAGCCTGTACAGAAGACAGAACAGCCGGCGGGAGGCAACCGTTCCAGAAAGAAGAATCGCAAGAAGAACAGAACAAACAGAAATCAGAATCGTGCACAGGAGGCAAAGAAAGAAGCTCCTGCACCGGAAGAAATCTGGGATGATGAGAAAAATATCGATGAAGAAGTGGCAGAGCTTTACAAGCAGGGATTTGGAATTATGGAGATCGCGAACCAGCTTGGAATCGGTGTTGGTGAAACCAAGGTGATCATTAAAAATATTGAGAATCAGAAGCAGTAAATTGAAATTGTTTTATACGATAGGAGAAACGGCAGTATGAAGAAAAAATATTTTTTCAGAGGATTAGGCTTTGGACTTATCATTGGTGCGCTCGTTATGATGGTTGGAATTAAGTCCGGAAGCTTTGCAGATACAAAGAAGAATGATCCGTCAAAAGGAGATGCGGTAGAAGTTGTTGCATCAGAAGAAACTACTGAATCAGCGAAAACGACAGAGACTGCAACGGAAACGACAAAAGAGGATGCAGCTAAGGCAACGACGGAAGTGACGACAGAAGCTACAACAGAGGCGACGACAGAAGCAACTACGGAGGCTACGACAGAGACAACTACGGAGGCTACGACAGAGACAACTACAGAAGAAAAGAAAAAGGGTGGTTCGATTACGATCAAGCCGGGTATGTATGCAGAGGCAATCTCTCAGGCATTATATGATATCGGAATGGTAGACAGTGTACAGGATTTCTATGATTACCTTGTAAGCTCCGGTAATTCCATGAAACTGATGTGTGGAACTTTCACATTCAAGGGTGATGAAACCTACGATGAGATGATCACCATTATGAGAGATGGACGATAGTTATAGCATGAATTAAAACAAAATATGAGATAATGAGCATTGCGCTGGAATGTGCTCGCACATACCAGCATAATGCGAAAAAGACATGGAACTGTTAAGTGACATGAGATTATAAAAAGAAAGTGCTTGCATGCACTTTCTTTTTGTGTTATTATCAATTTCGTGTGTGGGCTTGTATATAGCAGGCTCATAAAAATAATATACATGCTGGTTGATTCCTGAAGTGGTGCCTATAGCTCGGGTGACTCGGTGAAAGAGAGATCAGCAGAAGAATATAACCATGGAGGTAGAAAAAATGAGCGTTATTTCAATGAAACAGTTATTAGAAGCAGGTGTACATTTCGGACACCAGACAAGAAGATGGAACCCTAAGATGAAGCCATACATCTACACAGAGCGTAATGGTATCTACATCATCGACCTTCAGAAGTCAGTAGGAATGGTTGACGATGCTTACAATGCAATCGGTGACTGCGTAGCAAATGGTGGAAAGATTCTTTTCGTTGGTACAAAGAAGCAGGCTCAGGACTCAATCAAGAGTGAAGCAGAGCGTTGCGGTATGTACTATGTAAACGAGAGATGGTTAGGTGGTATGCTTACAAACTTCAGCACAATCCAGACAAGAATCGCTACTCTTAAGAAGTACGAAGCTATGGAAGCTGACGGAACATTTGATGTTCTTCCTAAGAAGGAAGTTATCCAGATCAAGAAGGAGATGGAGAAGCTTCAGAAGAACCTTGGCGGTATCAAGGAAATGAAGGAAATTCCTGACATGATCTTCGTTGTAGATCCTAAGAAGGAAAGAATCTGTATCCAGGAAGCTCATTCACTTGGAATCAAGCTTGTAGGTATTGCTGATACGAACTGTGATCCGGAAGAATTAGATTATGTTATTCCTGGTAACGATGATGCTATCAGAGCTGTAAAGCTTATTGTTTCAAAGATGGCAGATGCAGTTATCGAAGCTCAGCAGGGTGCTGATGCAACAGATGCTGAAGAAGTTGCAGATGAGGATGCAGCAGTAGAAGAGTAATATTTTAGAATATAAATACTAGAATTTTGGAGGTTATTACGATGGCTATTACAGCAAGCATGGTAAAAGAGTTAAGAGAACTCACAGGTGCTGGTATGATGGATTGTAAGAAAGCACTTACAGAGACAAACGGCGATATGGATGCCGCTGTGGAAGTACTCAAAAAGAGTGGTGCAGCTAAGGCTGAGAAGAAAGCAGCAAGAATTGCAGCAGAAGGTATCGCTAAGGTTGCAATTGATGGTAATACAGCAGTAGTTGTTGAAGTTAACTCAGAGACAGACTTCGTTGCAAAGAATGCAATTTTCCAGGAATTTGTACAGGCAGTTGCAGATAAGGCACTTACAGTAGATACAGAAAAGGCTGGAGATGGCGAAGACGTTGTTTCAATCCTTGATATGAAGGCTGATCTTGATGATAAGATTCTCAAGATTGGTGAGAAAATCTCCATCAGAAGATTTGAGAAGGTTACAGCAGATGTTGTTGCTTCTTATATCCATGGTGGCGGAAGAATCGGTGTTCTTGTAGCCGGTAACGGTGCTTCAGATGATGCAGCTAAGGAAGCACTTACAAACATTGCAATGCAGATCGCAGCTATGAACCCACAGTACATCTCAAGAGACGAGATTTCAGCAGATGAGCTTGCTAAGATGAAAGAGATCACAATTGACAGTGCATTAAATGATCCGTTCTCACTTCCAAAGCCGGTTCTTTCCAAGTTGATCGAGAAGGCTGTAGCCAGTGTATGGAGCGCAGAAGATGTAGCTATCTACGAAGAGAAGAAGTCAAATATGAACTTCTTACCTAACTTCCTTTCAAAGGAAGCTAAGGCTCAGTTAGCAGAGATCGCTTGTGCTGATAAGGAAGAGATCTCAGGCAACAAGATCTTCTCAGGACTTGTTGAAGGACGTATCTCCAAGCAGATGAAGGAAATCTGTCTTCTTGATCAGGTATATGTTAAGGCTGAAGATGGCAAGCAGACAGTTGCAGCATACCTGAAGTCTGTAAATCCTGCTCTTAAGATCGCTAAGTTCGTTCGTTTCGAAGTTGGTGAAGGTATGGAGAAGAAGAATGAAGACTTCGCAGCAGAAGTTGCTAAGCAGATGAATGTATAATTTTATTTGTTGAATGATAATAAAGTATTTCAAGCCCTTGAAAACATTATGTTTTCAAGGGCTGTTTTACAAATACGCGAAAAAGAAGCGGAGAAGATAACGATTATGAATGATACAGGGAATAAGCAGAAAATATTAAGATTACTGGAAATAACAGCCGGTGCATTTGGTCTGTTTGTTGCATTTGGTTGGTCTTTCTTTGATATGCTTGTTCGTTGCAAAGGGAAAAAACGACAGAAAAAAAAGAAATGGTTTCAACTGTCTCATATAAAGAAAAATCATCCAAGAGACAAATATGAAAAAGAATATGAAGAAGGAAAACTGTGGTGTGCTGAACAGCAGATGAAGGATTGCTTTATCAGAAGCAGAGATGGACTGTATCTGCATGCTTATTATCTTCCGACAAAAGAAGCGAAACGTTTTGTTTTGTTAAGTCATGGATATAAAGGTAGCGGCTTTGGCGATTTTGCATATACAGCACGTTTCCTTCATGAGAATGCGTGTAATTTATTGTTTATTGATCAGAGATGCTGCGGTTTGAGCGAGGGTGAATATATTACATTTGGTGCAAAAGAGCAATGGGATGTACAGCAATGGAGTTATTATATTGCTGCAAGAAACAGAGAGAAGCTCCCAATCTATCTTTATGGAGAATCCATGGGAGCTGCGGCAGTGCTTATGGCTTCCGGACATAAACTGCCGGAAGAAGTGAAAGGCTTGATTGCAGATTGTGGATTTTGCTCGATGAAACGGCAGCTTCAGGATATCGCAGCTAACTGGTTTCATTTGGGTTGGGTAGAGCTGCTTTTGTTCCGTGTAGATCTGTTTTGCAGGATGTTTGGAAGATTTCGTATGAGTGATGCTGACACGATAGATGCAATGAAGAAAAATAAACGTCCGGTTTTGTTTTTTCATGGGGAAGCAGATACCTATGTAGTTCCGGAGAATTCTGTATATAATTATGCATTATGCAGTGCTCCCAAAGAACTGGTCATTATACCGGAAGCACGGCATCTATGCGCGCCATATGCAGCTCCAGAGCTTTATCGACAAAAGCTGCTTGATTTTTTTGAAAAATATGATAATTAAAATAGAATCATCAGAAGTAACAGGATCCCTCTTAAGCAGATAAGGTAAATGCCGAATCTGTTTAAGGGGGATTTTTATATTGGGATAATTCTGATCCATAGATTACTTTTAAAGTTTCGGTCAATTTCATGTAAAGTGTTTGTTAAGTTGTACAAGGGGTGGAATTCAAAAATGAAATGTGATAAGTTCACAAAAGAATAAAGAATACAGGAGGTTATCCATGATGATGAAACAGTATCCCTTAACAGCAGCACAAAAAATGCATGATGACTGGATAAAAAAATATAAAACACAGCAGGTGTCCGGTGTCAGTGTTGTGGCATCTTTAAAAGCAGAACTGGATTTCGGACTTTTAAAAAAATGTATTCAGTTGGAATATGAGAGATATGGATGTATGCGTATTCGTTTTACGAAACGTGATAAAAATGGTGATGTGAAGCAATATCTTACTGAAAAAGAAACCCGTGATATTCCTTTAAAAGACTTATCAGGAATGCATATGGAAGAAGCAGACTATCTAATGCAGCAGTGGGCATATGAGACATTTGACGGAGATGATATTCCGCTTTGCGATGTAGTGATGGTTAAACTGCCAGATGGATATAATGGTTTCTTCATCCATATGGATCATAGATTGATTGATTCCTGTGGACTGGTTGTGATGATCAATGACCTGATGCAGTTATATACGCATTATAAATTCAATACACCATATCCGCAGAAGTTAGCTGATTTTGAGGAAGTGCTGGTTAAAGATCTGAATCGTGCAAATAATGAAAAACGTTTTGCCAAAGATAAAAAGTTCTGGGATGATCAGCTGGATGCATGGGGGGAACCCCTTTATTCTGATATCCAGGGTTTAGATGTACTGGAAGCATCAAGAAAGTTACATAGGAATAAAACACTCAGGGCTGCCGATATAGAATTAGATCAGTTGTTTGTGGCAGTAAAGGATTATCAACTGGAGCCGGAGCCAACGAAAAATCTGATAGATTTTTGTATGAACCATCAGCTTTCAATGACAAATCTGTTGTTGCTTGGTATTCGTACATATCTGTCAAAGATGAATCATGGACAGGAAGATATTACGATAGAAAACTTCATTTCAAGACGGTCTACTCATGATGAATGGACCTCCGGTGGTAGTCGGACTATTATGTTTCCATGTAGAACTGTGATTTCGGCAGATACTGATTTCCTGTCGGCAGCATATGAGATCCAGAATATGCAGAATCGGATCTATATGCACAGTAACTATGATCCGGCGTTGATCAGAGAGGAGATGCAGAAACGATATCATACACCGAAGAATACAGCCTATGAAAGCTGTTACCTTACTTATCAGCCGATGCCGGTAAAATTGGATAATCCTCATCTGGTACAAATTCCACAGCATGCAAAATGGTTTGCAAATGGTGCAGCTACAAAGAAAATGTATCTGACAGTATCTCATACAGATAATGGAGGTATGAATTTTTCATATCATTACCAGACCGCACATTTGGCAGAACATGATATGGAATTGTTATATTACTATATGATGCGGATATTGTTTAAAGGAATCGCGGAACCTGATATGAGTATCGGAGAAATCATGGAACAGGTATAAAATAAAACATATAAAGGAGAAATTATTATGACACAGGAAATGCAATTTAAGAAAATCATAGCACAGTATTGTGATGTTAAGCCGGAGGAGATGACAAACGATATGAAGTTCAGAGAAGATCTGGGCTTTAGTTCGCTTGATTTTATGTCTTTCTTGGGAGAAATCGAAGACACATTTGACATTGAACTGGAGGAAGACGATGCACTGCATGTATTCACAATTGTAGAAGCACTTGATCTGTTAGAGCGATTACAGCAGGAAACTGTATAATCAGAGAATATAAGTATATGATCGCAGTAAGTATGTGCGGAGGTATAATAAGATATGTTGATTCGTGATATTTTGGAAGAAAGCGAAAAAAAGTTTTCAGAAATAAAGGCAGTGCAATGGTTGAAGAAAAAGGAAATCTGTGATAGAAGCTACCGGGAGCTGATGGAGAATGCCAAGTCTGTCAGAAAAGGATTGTGTGAGGAAAGCTTTCAGGGAAAGCATATAGCATTGATCGGTAGTAGTTCTGTGGAATGGATAGAAGCTTATCTGGGAATTATAACAGGTCAGGCAGTAGCCGTTCCTCTTGATGCAGGACTTCCGGTAGAGGATTTGATAGATCTTCTGAATCGTTCAGATGCGGAAGCACTCTTTTTAAGTCCTAAAATTCAGACCTTGTCGGAACGGATACTGGAGAAATGTCCAAAACTGAAAAAAATCTGGATATTACAGGAAGAAAAAATCGAAACAAATCAGAAAAAGGTTGCATCTGTAGCAGAATTAATGACGTCAGGTATAAACGGTACAGATGATTTTGCAGCACCGGATCCGGAAGATATTGCTACGATTATTTTCACCTCCGGAACTACAGGAAAGAGTAAAGGTGTTATGCTGACACAGAGAAATCTGGCAGAAAATGTAAAATCTGTTAATTATACTGCAGAGCCCGGAACCATAGTATTAAGTGTTTTACCGATTCATCATGCATTTTGCCTTGTTATGGATTGGCTCAAAGGTTTTTCCTTTGGAGCAACGGTATGTATTAATGATTCTCTGTTGCATATGGTAAAAAATATGGGCGTCTTTCATCCTGATATTATGCTGATGGTACCTTTGATGGTAGAAACAATCTACAAACGTCTTTCGGCAATGAACCCGTTGATCCCAAAGAAAATAGTTGCAGCCAAGGCATTTGGGGGAAAGCTGAAAACAATATTTACAGGTGGAGCACATCTGGATCCGTTTTATATTGAGAAATTTGCAGAATATGGTGTAAATATTTATGAGGGATATGGAATGTCGGAATGTTCGCCTGTTATCAGCAGCAATGTACCGGAAGATCATAAGACCGGTTCTATAGGACGACCGCTTTCCAATGTTGAGATTTCTTTTGAGGATGGCGAGATTCTGGTACGGGGCAGCAGCGTTATGAAGGGTTATTATCAGATGCCGGAAGAGACTGCAGAGACCTTAAAAGGTGGATGGCTGCATACGGGAGATAAAGGATATCTGGATAAAGACGGATTCTTATTTATCAATGGAAGAATAAAAAATCTGATCATTCTTTCAAACGGAGAAAATATATCACCGGAGGAAATAGAAAATAAACTTGCTCTTGGAAAACTGGTGGGAGAGGTGATTGTGACAGGAGAGAACAATGGCCTAATTGCAAGAATCTATCCGGATCAGGATGCTGTCTCGGCAAAACGGATGAACGAGGAAACAATCAGATCAGAGCTTCAGGCATTTATTGACAGTTATAATAATACGCAGCCGACCTATCGTCGGATTACGGGGTTGATTATTCGTAAATATCCATTTATCAAGAGTGCAACTAAGAAGATAAAAAGGCAGGAAGTTCTGATTGATGAAGCACTTTAAGACAGATAAGGAAGTATACCTGTGAGAAATGACTGTGTCAGTATCCCGGCAATGATTTCTTCGGAACTCTCAAAATTTTCTCTTGTCCATTTATGGAGAACACCCAAGGTACTGCCAATGCTGCATGCGATCATATAGGAGACCTCTTCCTTGGAGTGCATGGAAGGCGTTGTTTTCCGGGTGGCATCTGTTACATAACGATGGAACATAGTTAAAGCCTTTTCAAAGAATTCATCGCCTCTTGGACTCCGGAGAATATTTGCCAGAAACGGATTCGTTTTGGTATAATTACAAATTGTCAGAAAGAAAGATTTGCATATATCCTGATTGTTTTCAGGATGAAAGTCTTCCATGAGGGTGAAAATATCCTGGATAGTTTTATCTTCAACAGCAGTTATAAGAGCTGGAATATTTTCGTAGTGGTTATAGAATGTACTGCGAACAATTCCGGCTCTTTTTATGATGTCGGTCACGGTAATTTTTTCTATTCCTTTTTCTTTCAATACCAATAAAAATGCATCACAAATGGTATCTTCAATAAAGCAGTAGCGTTCATCGGATATTTCATGCAACATAGTGGTCTCCTTTCTGATGTGTATTTATTTTATCACAGTTTTTATACAACCGGGTAAAAATGTAATGAAAATAGCTCCTTTTTCTGTATTTATGTAAAAAAGTTTATAATATCTTTATTTCCCTTACGAAATATGGTAACATATGAAAGTAAATTCGAAAACAGAGGAAAAGCATATGAAGTACAGATGCGTGGTTTCAGATTTGGACAGAACGATTTTAAGACGGGATGGGATTTCCCATAGAACAAAGGAAGTTCTTGAAAAACTGGCAGACAGCCACGTTATTTTTATTCCGGCAAGTGGAAGATCTGTTTATTCCATTCCAGAATGCATCCGGGAGATTCGGGGTGTCCGGTATGCGATCACATCCAATGGGGCAGCAATCTATGATTTATCAGATGATCATTCAGTATATAATTTAAAATTACGACCGGAAGTACCGGAGCAGATATTTGATCTGGTTACGGATAAAGATGTATTCTTTGAATGTTTTATAGACGGTAGAGGATATACATCTGAGATATATTATGAGAATCCAATGAATTTTGGAGAGTCAGAGGATATCAGTGCTTATGTAAGAAGCACCAGAACGCCGGTGCCTGATATAAGGCAGTTTATTTTACAGCATAATACGGAGTTGGATTCGATCTCAATTGTAGGACCGACAGAGAAAAAATACCGTATCATGCATGAATTAACGCAAAATATCCATACTGTTTATGTAACATCCGGAGCGCCGCGATTGATTGAGATATCTGATCGTCATTCCGGCAAACATAATGGGTTAAAGGAAGTTTTACGATTCCTTGGAATATCAATGGAAGAAACAATTGCTTTCGGCGATGGAGATAATGACAGTGAGATGTTAGCAGAAGCCGGACTTGGAGTTGCGGTTTTAAATGCGACAGAGCGTTGCAAGGAAGCGGCGGATCTTGTGATCGGTGATTATCTGGATGACAGTGTAGCCGAATTTCTGGAAGAAACAGTGCGGTAACGGCACACAGAATTTTGATTATAAAGCATGGCATATATCTGTAGTGAGGGACAGGTAGACAACCAATGCTTTTAATAAGAATAAACAAAAGAAAGGAAGGGAAATATGGATAAATTTTTCCACATTTCAGAGCGCGGTTCTAATGTTCGTACAGAGATTATGGCCGGACTCACAACATTTTTTGCCATGGCATACATTGTCCTGGTAAACCCAAATCAGGTAGCAGCAGATGGTAAGGCTGGATGGCTTGTTGCAGAAGGCGCAAGCGCAGCAGAAGTAGGCAGGGTTTGGAATGCAGTATTTATCGCATCCGTTCTTGTGGCTGTTATCGGTACACTTCTTATGGCATTCCTTGCCAGAATGCCGTATGCACAGGCATGTGGTATGGGACTGAATTCATTCTTCTGTACCTCATTTGTGTCCGGTGCATTCTTTGCAGGCTGCAGCGTGATTGAAGGTTATCAGTCAGGTCTTGTTATCATCCTGTTATCAGGTATCGTATTTCTGATCCTGTCTGTAACCGGACTTCGTAAGTACATTGCGACAGCCATGCCGGAATGCCTGAAGAAATCAATACCGGCCGGTATCGGTTTGTTCATCGCATTGGTTGGTTTAAAGGGTTCAGGTCTTGTACAGGCGAATAAGTATACACTGGTACAGATCTTTGATTTCCATGGAGCAATTTCAGGCGCAGAGACACCGGCAGCTGCATGGAAAGCAGTTATTCCACCGGTTGTAACTATCATCGGTATTATCCTGATCGCAGTTCTTGCAAAGTTAAATGTAAAGGGAAATATCGTAATCGGTATCATTGTTTCCACAGTCCTTTATTATGTATTTAATCTGGAGACACCATCTTTTGATGTATCCAGCATCGGTCAGTCTTTCAAAGACTTTGGCGAGATCGGTTTCCTTGGATGCTTCAAGGCGGATGCATGGAGAAATGCATTTGAAAGCCCATATGTTGGTGGCGTATTCTCAGGTATCATGCTGATCGTTGCATTCTGTCTGGTAGATATGTTTGATACGATCGGAACCTTATACGGAACCGCATCACAGGCAAATATGTTAGATGAGAATGGTGACCCGATCAACTTAGATAAGAGTATGATGTGCGACTCTATCGGTACAGCAGCAGGTGCTATTCTTGGTACATCGACATGTACAACCTTCGTTGAGTCAGCATCCGGTATCGCAGCAGGTGGTAGAACAGGTCTTGCAAGTTTAGTTACAGCAGCCTGCTTCGCAGTATGTCTGTTCTTAAGCCCGATCGCAGGTGTGATCCCAACATGTGCAACAGCTCCGGCACTGATCTTTGTAGGTGTATTAATGGCTAAGAACTTTGCCAAGATCGATATGGATGATATGCGTTCAGCAGTTCCTGCGTTCCTTACCTTCCTTATGATCCCATTAACCTATTCTATCTCAAATGGTATCGGTGTAGGATCAATTTCATACGTTCTGATTACCTTATTCACAGGTAACTACAAGAAGAAAGATATCGTTGTAACGATCATCGCAGCGTTATTCGTTGTAAAGTTCATCTTTGTTACAATGTAAAAATATCATCATTTTATTAAAAGAAAATACCGGCAGCCACATTCCTTTTAAGTGGCTGCCGGTATTTTTATGCATAAAAAATATGCACCAGAGTGGAATCGAACCACCGCACACGGCTCCGGAGGCCGTTGCTCTATCCACTGAGCTACTGGTGCATGACTTATATATAATACAATATTTCGCTGAAATAATCAAATATTTTCTTATATTTCTTCGCTGAATTATGAATACTTCCTGGATGAACTTGCAAAATACAGAACAGAATGGTAGAATTTTGTCGATATAAAATATGAAAAGGAGCATAGGAAAATTGAATCATAAAAAAAACAGTTTTCTTGGTGATACATATATAAAGACAAAAGAAGGAGAGATCGTGATCCGGGCTGGAATGAAGCTTGCGATTGGCTGGGTGATATTTGCATTATTGTGTTCCTGTTATGTGTACGCATTTTTTATCAGAAAACCCAAAATTGTGCCGGGAGAAAATAATACGGTTGAGCTGACGATTCCGGAGAATGCATCATATAAGAAAAGTGATGTTTCAGAGATCAATGATCTGGTTAGTAAGTATCTTACGGCAAAAGCAGCCTGTGATCAGGCAACGTTACAGTCACTGGTGACGGATCCAACCGAGTTTGATGATATGTCAGTATTGGAAAACTCTGCAAAATACCTAAAAGGTTTTGAAGATACGACCTGTTATCTGGCAGATGGTTATGCAGAAGGAGAATATGTTGTGGTTGAATTGTCCTATATGGACATTGCGGACGTAGAATCAAAGCCGCTTGATATCGTGACCTTCTATATTATAACAGACCAGGACGGTTCGTATAAGATCGCTAATGGGGAGCTGTCAAATGCACAGCTTTCTTATCTGAACAGCTTTAAGGCATCAAAGGATATTCAGGATATCTATGTTCATGTAAAAGAGAATACAGAATATCTTCTGGATACAGATAAAACATTCCGGGCATTTTATGATTTGATCAGCAAACCGGCTACAACAGAGAATACTGCAGCTACACCGGAAGATGCACAATAGGAAGGATATTTTAGCTGATTCTGCAAATGTGTGAACCAGTTAGCAGTAGGTTTGTAAGCAGATATCAAGACATAAAAAAGTTCCATAAAAGAATTCTTCGGATATGACAGAATTCTGATACGGAACTTTTTTGTTTTATTATTTGCCTTATATAATATAGAAGTTACAGACGACCGTCCGCAGACATACTAGATAGCATTTTCTTCATTTACAGGAGATACAATACCGATGTCGATTCCACGAGTTTGAACAGGAGTGGAGAATACGATCTGTGTTTCTGTATTTCCGAATCGCTGTAGCTGGCCAATGAAAGAATCCAGTTCCATTGTGCTTGGAAAACAAACCTTCATCAACATAGAGTAGGCACCGGTCACACAATTACATTCTAGTACATTGGGGCAGGCATCGATAAAGGGATAAAAGGTTGGTTTCTGTTTTGGATCGAGTGCCATGTGTATAAATGCGGTAATGTGATACCCCAGAGCTTCCGGGTTGATGCCTGCATGGTATCCGGTGATCACACCTGCCTTTTCCAGCCGGTCGATTCTTGCAGATACCGCAGGAGAGGAGAGAAATACTTTATTTGCCAGATACTTTAAAGGGGTTCTGGCATTGTGCTGTAATAAATGTAATATTTTCTTATCGATATTATCCATATATTCACGTCCTTTATAAAATGTTATAACTTCAGCTTCTAAATTTAAATACAAAAAAAGGTGCGTTTCCGTAGAAACACACCTTTGCGTTTGCCTTATTATACGTCGGAAAAAGAGAAAAAACAAGCCCCGAAATTGAAAAGTTGTAATTGTTTACTTTTAATGATCAGAATGGTATGATTAAAAAGATATGGTTATAAAGAAAACAGATAAAAAGAGCGGCAAAACAGTCGCAGCAGAGAGACAGAACAGGAAGGGTCATGATATGGCAGAAGGCATTCGAATTAATAAATATCTGAGCGAAGCTGGCATTTGTTCCAGACGTGCGGCAGATGAATATATATTAAAAGGCAGGATCACAATAAATGGGAAGCCTGCGGAAATGGGACAGAAGATAGAGGCAAATGACAGGGTAATGGTCGATGGAAAGCCTGTAAGAAAGCGTGAAGAGACAGTTATTCTTGCATACAATAAACCACTGGGACTGACCTGCACGGCAAGTCATGATGATCCGGATAACATCTTTGATCATATTAAGTATCCGATCCGATTGCAGTATGTAGGAAGATTAGATAAGGATTCACAGGGATTACTGCTTTTGACAAACGATGGAGACCTGTCAAACAGTATCCAGAAGTCAGTCAATAATCATGAGAAGGAATATCGTGTCCGTGTGAATAAGCCGATCACGGACGAATTTTTAACACAGATGGCGGCAGGTGTTCCGATTCTTGATACGGTGACAAAAAAATGTCGTCTGTATAAGATCGATAATTATTCCTTTAAGATCATAATTACACAGGGGCTGAATCGCCAGATCCGCCGAATGTGCGAATATTTTGGATATAAGGTCGTAAATCTGAAACGGCTTCGAGTGATCAATATTCGTCTGGGGAATCTGAGACCGGGTGAGTACCGCCATTTGACAAAGGAAGAAGAAACAGAACTCAGACGTTTAGTGGAACGAAAAGAAGAAGTAAAAACAAAGCGGGAAGAAGCACAGCCGGATAATAAAAATGAACAGAATGTTGTTGGAAATAAGAGGTATGTCAGTTGGAAAAGAGAGACAGAATCAAAGAATTAGTTGAAAAACTGAATGAGGCATCAAAGAAATATTATCAGGAAGATACCGAGATCATGAGCAATCTGGAATATGATGCCTTGTATGATGAACTGGTAGAACTTGAAAAAGAGACAGGAATTGTAATGTCGAACAGTCCGACGGTTCATGTCGGATATGAGATTGTAAGTGAGCTTCCGAAAGAGGCTCATGAGCATCCAATGCTTTCTCTTGATAAGACCAAGAGTGTGGAAGCACTGGCAGCATGGCTTGGCACACATCAGGGTGTGATCTCATGGAAGTTAGATGGTCTTACCGTTGTCCTTACCTATGAGAATGGCACGCTTGTAAAAGCAGTAACCAGAGGAAATGGCTTAGAGGGCGAGGTTATAACGAACAACGCAAGAGTATTTGCAAATATTCCGAAAGAGATTCCATATAAGGGTAAGCTGACGATCCGTGGAGAGGCAGTTATCAAGTATTCAGATTTTGAGAAGATAAATGAGCAGATCACAGATGCAGATGCAAAATATAAAAACCCGAGAAACTTATGCAGCGGCTCTGTCAGACAGTTGAATAACCGCATTACAAAAGAGAGAAACGTACATTTCTTTGCCTTTAATCTGGTGGATGGAGAAGATGTGGACTTTAAGAATTCCTTTTCCTATGAATTAGACTGGCTGGAGCAGCAGGGCTTTGATGTCGTAGAGCATTATTTGATCGATGCTGATAAGCTGCCGGAGCGTGTAGCAAAGTTTGCAGAACAGATTGAGCAGAACGATTTTCCTTCGGATGGTCTGGTACTGGTGTTAGAAGATCTTGCATATGGAAAGAGTCTCGGTAGAACAGCGAAGTTCCCAAGAGACAGTATGGCATTCAAATGGGCGGATGAACAGGCAGTGACCCATCTGCAGTATGTGGAGTGGAGCCCTTCCAGAACGGGACTTATCAATCCGGTTGCGGTATTTGATCCGGTGTCCCTTGAAGGAACAACAGTCAGCCGTGCAAGTATCCATAATGTCAGTATCCTTCGGTCGTTGCAGCTTGGGATCGGAGATGAGATCTCGGTCTATAAGGCAAATATGATCATTCCGCAGATTGCCGAAAATCATACCAGAAGTGGAAATGTATCGATTCCGGAATCCTGTCCTGCCTGTGGTGGTCTGACAAAGATCGTGACGGAGGGAGAGGGTGTAGATCAGGTAGAGACCCTTTATTGTACCAATGAATTCTGCCCTGCAAAGAAGTTAAAATCATTTGCTCATTTTGTATCCAGAAATGCTATGAATATTGACGGTCTCTCAGAAGCCACGATAGACAAATTTATTGAACAGGGATATCTGGATCATCTGGATGATCTCTATCACCTGAATCGTCATGAAGAAGAGATCGTTGAGTTGGAAGGCTTTGGAGAGAAGTCTTATGCGAAGCTGATTCAGGCTGTTGATACATCCAGACACACAACGATGAACCGTTTTGTCTATGGCCTTGGAATTCCTGGGGTCGGAGATGCAACAGCGAAGCTGATCTGCAAACATTTTAAAAATAACCTGGATCAGATCATGCATGCGGATGTAGAAGCATATACAGAGATTGATGGAATTGGAACAGTGATTGCAGAGGAAATTGTAAGATATTTTAAAAATCCGTCGAATTGTGCTATTATAGATAGGTTGCTTCGTGAATTAGAGTTTGAAGCAGAGACTGAAACGGTACCACAGACGCTTGCAGGTATTACCTTTGTAATAACCGGAAGTCTGGTACAATTTGCAAACCGGGATGAGATGAAGCAGTATATCGAAGACCGGGGCGGAAAGGTAGCAGGTTCTGTATCTTCAAAGACCGGATATCTGGTCAATAACGATGTGACATCCACATCTTCGAAGAATAAAAAAGCACAGAGTCTGGGAATACCGATCATTTCAGAAGCGCAGTTTCTGGAACAGTTTTCCTGATAATATAGAAACAGAAAAATGGCAGTTGAAACAGAAAGGACTTGATAGAAAATGCCAATTAGAGTTGACGATGATTTACCGGTAAAGAAAATACTGGAGGATGAGAATATCTTTGTGATGGGTTCAGACAGAGCCATCCGTCAGGATATCCGTCCGCTTGATATATTGATATTGAACCTGATGCCTTTAAAGCAGGATGCAGAATTACAGCTTATGAGAAGTCTGTCAAATACGCCGCTTCAAGTGAATATTTCCCTGATCCGTACGATGACATATGAATCCAAGCATGCACCAAAAGGCCATCTGGAACGGTTCTACACCGATTTTTCCAGCATCAAAGATCGGAAATGGGATGGATTCATTATCACAGGAGCACCGATCGAGAAGATGGAATTTGAAGATGTAGAATACTGGGATGAATTAAAAGAAATCATGGACTGGTCGGAGAAAAATGTAACCTCCACGATCCATATCTGCTGGGGCGCACAGGCAGGTCTGTATTATCGGTATGGGGTGCAGAAGCATGAGCTGGATAAGAAATTATCAGGAATCTATATGCATCATACCTTCCACAGAAAGACACCGCTTGTTCGTGGGTTTGATGATATCTTTTATGTACCGCATTCCAGATATACAGGTGTAGACAAAGATGAGATCGTAAAAAATCCGCATCTGGAGATCGTAGCGGAGTCCGATGAGGCAGGTCCTTATCTGATCATTGGCGATGAAGGAAAGAATATATTCGTAACCGGACATCCGGAATATGATATTCTGACGCTTGATAAAGAATATAAGCGTGATCTTGCAAAGGGACTGAATCCGGATATTCCGGTAAATTATTATCCGGACAACGATCCAAGCAAGACACCGATCAAATCTTGGCGTTGCCATGCTAATACATTATATGCCAATTGGCTGAATTATTACGTATACCAGATAACCCCGTATTTATGGACAGAAAAGCAAGGAAAACCTTGAAAAATCTTGTGTTATCAAATGTTTAAGGCAAAATCGTAAAATCGAGAAAACTTGAATAAGTTGTTATATCTTGATATAAATTGGTATATTTTGATGTATTAATGGAGACAAAATGGAGACTCTTCAAAATGCGTGGAGACAAAATAATAAAGAACTAGAGACAAAGAATCTTTGCAAATCGTAAAAAATAGGGTATACAGAAATTAATCTGTATACCCTATAATTTTATGCTAACATATTATCGTCAAGCTCAATGACGCATTTACCATAGCCTGTCTGATCATCACATGCAAGATACTTTTTAGCATCAATACTAAATACATATCTGTCTTCCTGATTCTTGTTGATCAAGCACCGATACAAGCCATTTATAACAGTATTTTTCCCCGGCAATGGAATCACTGTCATAACTACATAGTCATCCGCATATCCATATGTTTCCTCTCCATACAAATTGTATGTTTCGCCACCATCGATCCAGAATTTGTAATTAGATCCTATATATCCGTATACTCCGATATTTGACTTGTCCTGCAATGTCGCTGTGCTTATCAAAAACGATAACTGTGTCCCTGATGTCATCGTGTCTGAAATAAATACAAAGAATGTCGCTCCATTTTTTCCATTTGCATATCTTAATCTGAAATTTTTTGCATTATTCCCATTCATGTTCTGGTTAACGACCATTGCTGGCTTGTTTGTTCCTGTCTGTTCTACACCGTTTATGTACTGCCGAATCGTAAAATTACTGCCGGATATAGAACAAATGAATCCATCTTTTGTAGACTCTCCGCTATACAGAATCCACTTGCTTCCGCTTGTGACTGTACTTAACTTACATCTGAGTGCATCAGCAATCTGCTGCATCACTTCATCCGTGATTGTTACAATATAGATGTTGTCAACCAAGTTTGACAACATCAACTCCTTATATCCTTTCATCATTCACCCTCCTGTTCTATCGTGCATGTTCCATATATATATCTTACCGTTCCGCTACTTGCAATAGTCGTATCAACTTTCCCGTACATACCATATCCGACTGACTGGATTTGCTTAATCTTTTTAGCCATCAATTTAAAAGTATCGTCACTTGCGGTTTGTATACCTTTCTCAGTGATCGCATCCGCAAGCAAATCTTTGCCATCACTGACAGATTTTTTTAACGTTTCAATATCGGTATTACATTTTTCAACTTGTTGAGATAAATCGCCTACATCTACAGCACCATGTTCTTCATAATAATCCTTATCATAATAGGTAATCATAGGCAATCCACTTGCTTTACATCTAACCATACATGTTCCACCTTTCCCAAAAGTAGGAAAGATATCATTTATTTCATCTTTATAATAATTAAAATAAATATATTTAGCATTGTAAGGAACGCAATATGTCATTGTTACAATGTTTCCTTTTACTGCATGTTCATTATGTTCTACATGAATAATTTCATCTTCATCACTCATTACAACAAATGGATATTCAAGATCAGATTTTAATTCTATAGCTCCTGCATCAGCATTTAATACAACGCAACTGATAGAATCATCATAATTATTATCTGTATTTAAAACTTTTTCACCTGTGGCATAATTGAAACCATCGCAAGTTCTTGTACTCAACAATCCTTGCTTTGCGATACCATCCTTATAAAAATCTTTTACAATGAGATTAATCGGGTATACAGCATTATCCAAGAAATATTGATATATTTTTTCATATATAGCTTTATTTTTTACAGGATTTTCGGATTCAGATGATAATTCATCATCTATATTACCAAAACCACCGTCCTTGATACATTTAACAATCTGACTACTTGACCATGTTGTATTTTCGGAGATGTTATCATCGGCAATTTCAGGTATATGAGTTACCTTTTCTAATGCATCAACTAATGTATTAAACTCATTTGAACTTTTAATATCTCCGTCCTGAATAACTTTTTTAGCAACTATCATTTTACCTGCCACGGTAGAGATAGCAGTACCTTGCTCAGTTAATAAGATGTCATATTCAATTTCACCTGGCTTAACCGTTGCATTTTTACCGAAAGAAAAGACAAGAAGATTATTCCTCTTGTCTTTATCTAAATTCGATATAATAACGGTCTTATCTGGCTTTTTAATATTGATAACAGCATCTAGTTTTGATATATCTACTGGTTTTCCAGCATTTACGATTTTAAACTTGACAATACGATTGATGTCACCTTGCTTGGCATATATAGTGCCAACAGCGACATGATTCATAACGTCAAGTATTATATATTGTGTTTCATTTATTTTAGCCATTTCGTCCTCCTAACCCTTATATCCATATGCAATCATAGCAATAGGGGCATATGTAATTTTAATTGTACACGGGCGATTAACCACAATTCGATTTTTAACTGTTTCGTCTACATTTTGATATGTATTGATTAATCTAGGCAATAAGAAATTACAGTCCTTTCCTAATTGCCTACCCACTATATTACTTGTCACAAGTTGAGATGTCCCATTAATAGTAATAACCTCACCCATACTGCAATTATCAATCTTAAATTGTCTGTCAATAATCAATAATTTATTCTCTTGGTCTACATAATAGCTAGAAACAGTTAAGTCGCCAGCTTCTTTACATGTAATAATATAGTCAGCGTTTATATAACCATATTTATCGCTGTTGATTTCAAATTCTGTTTCTCGAATATTTGCTGATAAATCACAATTAATAAGCAAATCATCTTGTAAAGCATATGGTGTATTGGCTGTAAAAGTCAAATTAAAACCAATAATTTGATCATTTATCATCACTTGTTTTGCAGAAAAATTACCAATCCAGTAGATATTCTCATAACCAGAACAATTGATTCTGAATTTCTTGTTTTTGAGAGAAAGCCACTTTTGAATTTTTCTCGCTTGTGCAACAGTCAGATAATCTATATCTGAATTACACATGTTTACGCATATAGAGAGTGGAAGAGTAAATGGTTCATCATATGTCGCAGAGTATAAATTGAACCAATCCGATCCAGATGATTTTTCTTGGTTTAGTTTTAACTCTACGCCGACCTCTACTATTCCTGAGTTACTATCAAAATTACAACATATACAGTTAAAATCTGCTAATGTTTTATCAGCAAAGGTAAAATCATTTACTTTCACATTTTCACCTCCTTTATAACATAGCAATCCATGCTACGCTTGTACTATTAGAATCGGTTCGATTCAAATATATATCAAATCCTTTAGTTGTAACATTTGATACCGACACACATTTTACATATGTTCCAGGTTGTGCGGAGATAGGGGTAACAACAACGGTTGGCACTGCACTAAATGTGCTACTAAAGGTAACGGATGTTTTTGTTGGAGTATTTGCAGTTGCTTTACAAACAACAGCTCCTTTTTGGCAAAATCCAGAACTAGACCTAGCAAATAATTTTCCTTGTAATGTGACACCAAAATAAGGGTTTCCAGAACTCCCTGTTTGTTCCATAATTAATCCATAATTAGTCGTAGAATTATTAACATTAATTGTTATTCCCATATTAGTAATTAGGGTAGATGCCCTACCTTTTGTATCATCATCTGCACCTACACATACTTCTGTACCAAACACGTGTCCATCTTTGCTTACTCTAAATGGACAATCAGAATAATTCGCGTGAGAAGTTCCTCCTGTTGCAAATGTCCATGTTGTGTTTGCAGTTGGAATTTGCATTACTGAAACCTTTTCGCCACTATTAGTAGGATCTCCACTATATATTTTACCATCTGTTATAGTCCAACCTGCCAGATTTGCCCATGAAGCTCTCATTTTACCATCTTTACTTACTCTAAAAGGACAATCACTATAATTACTATGAGATTTGCCACCAACTGCAAATGTCCATAGATTATTTTTTTGTGGCATCTGCATAACCGCTACAGGATTATCTTCCGATCCATCACCAGCATATAACTTACCATTCTCAATGTTCCAACCACCGACCAAACCTTTAATAGAATAGATACTACCATCATATCCAACATGAAATGGTGCATTATTGCTATCATTACTGCCAGCCCAAAAAGCTTGGTTTTCACCCATTCCTGTACATGTATCTCCACTTCCTGTTATGAGATATGTATCTGTAATATTAAATCTACCAATCGTACCTTTCGAAGCATTTATCGTACCACTTATATTTGCATTACTCGCATATAAATCGCCACTTGTAGTAACACCAAATTTCGAACCAGCGGTGAAACACCAACCAGAAATAGCGGATGAGCCACCAACAGATTTGGCTATATCAGTGCCCGTACACATTAATACAGATTTGTCAGTTCCCCATGTACCATTAGTCAATGCATTAGTGGTAATATTAAACCCACCGATAGTTCCTGAATTACTTATAATAGTACCGTTCAGATATACATTATCCGCATATAAACCATAACCGACACAATCATAAGTACCACATTTTAATCCGTCAAGATACCCCAATCTTACACTCGGAATAGTATATACCGTATCAGGATCCGAGCTTGATTTACTGCCCCAAATATCTACATAAGGTGCAGAATTTGCACTACCCGTAGCAGACATTCTAATACCGACAGGGGAATATACATTCTCAGTAGTTGAACCAATCTTTTTACCATATCTCTGATAGAGCATTACACTAATATCACTGTACGATGTGCTATTTTTAGCTGTAGAAAAATGATTGGCTATTGAAGATTCAACAGTAAGTGTTAATGACATAGTATTAGCAGTTGCATTCAATTTAGCAGCCATAACACCGCTACATCTAATATTTAATCCATCAATTTTACCTTGAAATTTAATTTTAGAATTTTCTGCCCAACGAACTCCTTGAATAGAATCAGAAGTAATTGCTGTTTTATCTAAGATAGAAACAGTAATAGTTGTAGCACTTGCTTTAGATACATTAACTGTTGCACCTGATTGAATATATATTATAGGAGCAACACAGAATTCACCACCTAAGTCTTGAATAGTATTTAACTCATACTTGAATGCTTTGAGGGTATCATTAACTGTTACATTGGTTGCTGTGATATTATTAGCAGCGAGAGAGTTATTAATTGTGACTGGTACGTTGAATTTTGCAGAAGATGTATTTAATACAATCTTGCCACTGCCGCCTACTTGAAAGCCACCGTCTGTTCTTATTACACTAGAACCAAAATAAACTCCACTTGTCCAAGCACCCGTATCATTTATACCAAGCCAACCATTATTAGCATAATCTCTAATAGACACTTTCCCATTAATAGATATCTTTCCATTCGCTTGTGAATTACCAACATTCAATGTACCAGTTGTCGTAGCATTACCATTAACAGTCAATCCACTTGTTGTTATATTTGTTGACGTAAAATTCGTGGCACTCAATGTCTTAACCGTCAATGAATTTCCAACGCTTATATCTTCACAAAAAAGCTTGCCAAGTAATCTACTCGATCCTGTGACAAGCAAATTTCCTAATTGTGCCAAGTAAAATCACCCCTTTCTAAAGAGAGCAATTTACTTGCCCTCCGCAACTGTATTTTCTTTAATTTCTTCGTCTTTCTGAATCTTATCCATAAAGGACAACATATCAATATCACGGATATTTAATCTGCAATCATCAGGAAGAGTATCATATACTGCATCCATATCGAATACAGAAAGCGTCACTTCAGTTCGATCATTCAATACTTCATCAAATTTCTTCTGACATTCAGCCGCTTCAGTCTGGTATTCCTCTGCAAATTCGTTCTTAATTTCAATCTGCTTTGCTCCATTTACTTCAATTTCCTCAGTTTTGCCAGCTTCGATGTATTTATTCCATAACGACTGTACTAATTCGTTTCTTATTTCTATTAAACTTTGAGCAGTCTTATTTACTTCCTGCATATTTGTACGAAGTGCCAACTGTATTCTGAATGGCAGAACATTAAACTTTTCCTTGTCTTCCTGTCTACTCTGTGCATACCATTCTGCAACATTTACCAGTTCAATGTTGTAAAATTCCTTTGTTGCAATCTTCTTATTAAATGACATAATAAATTCTCCTTTTTCTCAACTAAAATTAGGGCATATAACAGCCCATTAACTTATTCTCCATACGGTCTGAATATATGTCCGAACACGACATAGTAAGGTTTATTCTCATCATGAAGCACCTTATATTCAAACCAGTCCAATATAAAAATTGATATACATACAATCACAAACCAAGCACAACAGAAGAGGATATTAAGTTGATTCTGTGCAAATGTTCCCCAAAGTCCTCTATAGTCCCATATGGTAAAATCTTGATTAAATGTAATACCAAATAAATATTCCAACATGATAGAAGTCAAACCACCAAATAATACTTGCCATGCTAAATCCATATCATATGTGAACATATTGTTATACTGTGAAATGATAATTCCTACAATAAAAGCGAGTATGAACATCGTCCAATGTGTCCAACCTCGCCATAAAATTTCTAAACCACAATATATAAAACCAGATACTATGCCAATGCTAGTGAGCTGTAGTATCTTCTGTAGTAGTTTCTGTATTTCCGCCATCTGAATCACCACTTTCTGATGTAGATGTATCCGTGTCAGGTGTATTATCTGAGCCATCTGTAGTTCCTGAACCGCCCATAAATCCAATAATAAGTCCCTGTATGATCTCAAGAGTATTAGCTATAATCTCGTTGTACTGTGCCTGATATGATTCATTAAGAGGTGTGTCATATGTATAAGACATAATTGTATCTCTGTCTGTCTCTCCGTCTAACTGTACACGAAGCAGATTACATTTAGTAGTTTCCTGAGTAATCTTTAACTGCATCTGAAGATAGAGAGATATAATTACTTTAGCAGGAAACATACGACATTCGTTACCATTTGAGTGATACGGCAAATATGCAACTGCTGGATTCTGCATTGCAGTCAAACAGAGAGAAGAGATATTATTCTGATCATGTTGTTCAAGACTGAATGTTTCTGTACCACGATCTGTTTCTATCTGTATACCCTTTGATATTTCTGCCGTACAGGTATCATTGAGTACACTTTTCTTATATGTCTTAATTTCCTCATCAGACATTGTATTAAAATCTATAACAGGATTTACAATATCCTGTAAACTCTGAACTTGTTCAGCAAGATTACTCTTTGTTAGTCTAACCGCCAAGCAATCTACAAACTGGTTCACATCTTCATTGTACTGTGCACCACAGTCTGTAATGTCAGAGTATGTATCGTATATTTCATATAAGCCAACGGATATATCATTCTGGAATACCTGTATGGCTGTTATTTTCTTGAAATTTTCTTTAACTCCATGTAAGTAATCTGTCTGCAAATAGAGCACAGGATCATTCGCAAAATCCTGTGCAGAGAACTTCACAAGAGTATAGGTTTCTTGATTATTAACTAGAACGTAACTTCGCATTTAACGCTCCTTTCTGCATAATAAAAGAGCCTACCGAAGTAGACTCTATGTATATAAATTATTCTATTTTAAATTTCCCATATTTCGTTACAAACGACAAAATCATTCGCAATTCTGATTTTGATGTTATCGTTGATTGCGTATTTTAATAGATTCTCATCTTCAACAACCGCATCTGTTTCATATATTTCAGTAGTAATTAGATCCCCCTGCTTAGTTATATTACTCATTCTTCAATTACCTCGCCAGCTAACATTAAGTTTCCATTATTATCCACTGAAGCAGAGGATTGATATAATTCAAGAATATCAGAATCGGAGAGGGCAGTAACATAAAATCTAAAATCAGACATACAGCTTTCACTATTTTCTAATGTTCGATCTCCAAATGTACTATTGCCTAGCCATAATCTAGGGTGATAAACAGACACTGCATTAAAATCAGATTCAGAAAATTTTATGCCATTGCTATATCTATACACGTTTGTACCGTCCCATGTAATAGCAAAATGTGTCCATTCATTTAACTTACCTCGACACTGAACTCTTACATGAATTTTATCGCCATTTGAATCTTTACCAAATATACCACCACTAGAACTTTTTTGCCCACTTGTATCCCAATAAATACCAACACCTTCACTTGTCCAACTATTAAAAGTAGCGAAGTCAAAATGCTGATGAGTAATAGCTGAAGGTATTTTAATCCAAAATGATATTGTAAATGCAGTCGTTGTTAAATTTAAGTTATCATTATAAATATAGCCAGTCCCATTAAAATCATAAGCCCCTTTATATCTAGGAGTATTGATATCCCATAAAATATCACCAGATACATTACCATTATTACAATAACCACTTGTATCATAAATCACATTGTCATACATTACAGGATCATCCGTTGGACATGGAGTATAAGCAGTTGCTTTATTCCCCTTTTCAAGTTTGAGATTTGCGATAATTACAGATTCTCCTGCTTTTAAGTCATTTCTAAAATATACTAATTGTTTACTTTTATTTAATGCATCTTTCAAAGTTATATTTACAATATAATGGGAACCATATGTTTTTTTTATAACAGTTTCCTGTGCTAAAGCCACAATACTATGAGTTGCATCACTATCCCATAAGTTTGAAAAACCTACTTTAATGTTTCCAATCACATCATAAGACAATGTATAGATTGCACTTGGTTCTAGTTTATCAAAATTCTCCAACAGACCATTGAAAGTAAACATTTTCCAAGAAGTAGTAGGAGTAGCACAACTCATTTTTACAACATTTATACCATTCCAATTAACAGATTCACACGAATATGAACCGTCAGCGTGAGCATTTGTCCATTTGGTTTTACCCTGATTTGTTTTTACAAGTAAGTTTCTCCCACCAATCTTTCCGTCAATTTCTCCGAGAGGGTAGTGACAAACCAGACCTTTTGATATTTCTTTGACTTGACGTGGGGATAAACACTCATTATAAATTCGGAAGTCGTTTAATTTTCTATAAGCATTTTGCCAAACAACCCTTGTCTGATATTCAAAAGATGATGAATTACTTACGCCGCTATATGTATATTTTTTGATACCATTAATATAAACTGTCATAGTTGGATTATGATATGTTACGGTAACATGTGTCCATTGATAAGATGGTAATACTCCCTTGTAAATTGGAGTCATCATAAATGCTTTTGCAGCATCGTTCATCCAACTGAGATGTAAATCATTACATGTAGGATATTGAAAAATAGAAAATTTCCGATTATTAAATTCTACATTACTATTAGTATTTCCAAATATTGTGCCACCTTGTGACCCTTCTTCTGCATTTATGTATATCCAAAAACAAATTGTCAATGCTTGGTTATTTAAAATTTTAGATGTCATTGTAGCACTCATATCAAACTGCCCTTGTTCAAGACATTTTCCTAACTTACCATCATTAGAAAATGTTGGGTCAATACTGGTAATAAATTCATCATTAATCAATCCTTGATTTTTTATCACCCCATCTGTAAATGGTAGCCATAAACATAACAATCTATCACACTCCTTTCTCTAAAAATAGGAGAGTAGTGATCTGTACTACTCTCCATAATATACTATATATGCCTATGCAAAAACAAAATTTAAGCACTGTAATTCGGCGTTATATTCTAACGTAACGGCATCTCCAATCATTGCCTTATCTGCGCTTATTTGCCCCTCAGAAGCGATTCCTCCCTTTACTTTCAGTGCACCAGTAGTCTTGTTAGTTGAAGCTGTGGCAGATGAAATCATTGTTTCCTTCGAGAAGGTTTTTGCTCCTGATATGGTTTGTGTTGTATCTATTGTGACATATTTAGATGTAATTACATTACCCGCACCATCTTGGGTTGTTTTAGTAGCCGAGGCTACTGATTGAGAACCAATATTTGCAGATGTAATTATAATATTACCATTATGAGTAAATCTATTTGAGCTTGTTGTTGTAAAATTAATACCCCAATAATTAGATATATTTAACCAATTATACCCATCATCAGCTCTATATGTACCAAGTCCGTACCAACTACAACCTGTAGAATTGACACTAGTAGCCGAAGAAGTCCATCTGAGAACTTGAGCCGCAGATGATGAGACGATTGTACCAGTCATACTTCCACCAGTAAGAGGAAGATATGTTGAACTAATCACATTACCATTTCCATCTTGGGTTGCTTTAGTAGCAGAATCAGCAGAGGTAGCCTTAGTTGCGGTAGCGGCATTACCTGTAATATCAATACCCCATGTGCCACTTGCACCTGTACCATCTTTCTTAGGAACATAATCAGTGTAATTATTACTTGATAAAACAGTCTTCCATGAACCATATACACCTGCTTTTTGACCACGCATTTGTAATTCTGGATTATCACTAGCAGACATAAACAACTGACCATCATATCCTGCTGTATTATCCCAATAGAAATGTAAAATATGTCCATCAGCTTTTGGCTTATTTGCAGTCATTAAATTTGTTGCTTTAAATGTAGCTAATCCACCACTACCGGTAATGGTTATATTAGCATTTGTAGGACGATCACTATACAAATTAGCTAATAAATTAGCCTTTAAAGCATTGCCACCAACACTATCACTTAGAGCATACTTCGTGCTTGAACTCAAAGCGTCAGTAATACCATAGCCACTTAGCGTAGTAGGATTAGTACCAGCCGTTACATGACCATAAGTGTCAACAGTAACAGATTTATATGTGCCAGCTTTCACACCACTTATATTGTGTGTAATCGCAACTGTCTTATCATCACCTATTGTAGCAGCTAATGCACCACTTGCAGTTACACCTGAGAAGTCAATTGTACCACCGCTAGAAACCTTGATAGAATCCAGTTTACTACGTTCCTTTTCGGTCATAAGACCAAGACCAGTCGAACCTATTGCAGTCTGAAGATTAGCCTTTGTAATAGTAATCGCATTGCTTACACATGAATAGTCCGTACCAGCAAGAGTCACCTTTGAAGCATAATTATGTGTATGACTTGATGAAGACGCTCCAATATCAGAGAGAGAAAATGATATGTCTGATGTGCCATCAAATGACTTCTTAGCTGAACCAATTGTAATATTTCGTGCAGTTGTCAGTTTACTTGCCGATAAAACATTCTTGGTTGAGTCAGCCGTATTATCTACATTGCTAAGACCAACTTTAGATTTCGACAATGCAGGAATATCAGCTTCAACGAGTGTTCTAAATGTTGCCTTTCCATCTGATCCATTAGGAGCTGCAAGTACAGTATTTTTTGTTCGAGTACCTTGAGCCTCATAAACATAGTTTTTCCAATCAGATATATCACTCATTACATGCTTATGTGCTGAAGGCGTGAATGCATCTGGTTTACCTATAATTCCACTCCACGGAGCATTAGACGCTGTACCTTTAAGATTACCAATAAGTCCATTACTAAATCTAGCAACACCACTCACAAGTAATGTTTCAGCAGTTAAGTCACTAACATCAACAGAACCACCAAACGTAACATTCTGAGTAACACTGTCAAAATCTTTTCTTAGATATGTATCTGAAATTGTGTTTCCATTTCCGTCCTTTATTGCCTTCGTTGCAGTTGCTACATTCAATGTTGATGGATTAACCCATGATGGAGCAGAAGTACCATTACTAGCAAGAACATAGCCCGAAGTTCCGAGAGATAACTGTGATAATGTACCACTTCCACTAGCATATACAATTCCATTTGTTGTCCATGAAGATTTGCCTGTGCCACCATAAGCAACGCCCATAGTTCCAACTGTTAAATCAACCGAGCCATTCCATGACTTTCCATTAACACTCAATGTATGAGTAAGTTGATTCGCCTTACTAGCTGTAGCAGTGAGAGTACCATTAACAGTTAAATTACCTGTGACTGTACCACCTGAGATTGGGAGATATGTACTACCTACAGCATCCTTACGAGCATATTTATCTGAAAGCTTTGTACCATTTTCATAAATAGTACCATCTTTATCTACCTTGAATAGATATTCCCAAGTAGACTGAGAAGAAGACGGATCTTTAACTCTACGAATATACAAGAATTTATTATCCCATTCGTTCTTAGAGCCGAAGATAGGTTCAACCATACCCATATCATAGTATTTCTGTGTTTCTTTATCGAATACATAATTGCCACCATTGATAGTTGTCCATCCCGATTGAATACCGAGACTACCATCTTGAGACATAAGATACCAATGACCAGCCGTAAGAGCAGCGTTACCCTTAGAAATCAATGCACTATATTCTACACCGTTCACAAGTGCATCATCTTTATTTCTTATATTATCAAACTCAGCAGAGCCAATATACCAGTTATTATTGGCATCACCAAAGTAACCTGCATCAGCATTGACTGTACCTTGATAAAAAGCATTGCCAACTGAATCCAAATAAAATCCAGGTGTGTGAATTTCTCCATTAGACAAATCAAAAAACGTACCAAGTGAACTATATGTTCCATCGTTACCAGCTACGTAATTGTTTGACTTCAAGGCATCTGTTTTGAGCTTTCCACCTTCAATAATCGTTGCTGAACCATCAGGAGATTTGATGATGAACTGTTTTGTGATTGCCGCAACAGCAGAATCTGTAAGAGTGAGAGAGGTGGAAGATGAACCTGATTTTACGAGCCATAAAAATTGATCCAAGGACTGTTGCGCCTTTGTTTCGGCTTCTTTTGCAGTTGTATTAGCTGAAGTAGCAGTGGTTAATGCATTAGACGCATTTGTATTAGCTGTATTAGCCTGTTTTCTTGCGACAGTAGAAATAGACAGAGCACTATTTAATCCATTAGATACGATAGGAGTAGTTATCTCTTGTGTATTGTCGTCATAAATAACAAGTGTTCTTGTCCATATATATTTTCCCTCTGACCATTCTGGTTCTTTATCCGACCAACCTTCATTTGGTTGTAAAACGTTGCTATCAGAAATTGCATACTGAGGAGCAATAGATTTTACACCTTTACCCTTTACACCATTTTCACCTGGTTTACCATCTTGACCATTAGCACCTGATATACAAATAGCTTTTGCTGTTTGAGAATTATCTGTTCTGTCCTTGTAGTATGTAATAACTTTCTGCCACACATATTTTCCACTTATCCATGTAACACTATTTGTTGTCCATTCGCCACCAACTAATTCTGTAGCAGAATCAGATTGGTAGAAATAGGTTGTTACATGATCAACACCTTTTTCGGCAAGTTCACGAATTTCATTTGTTTCAACCTTTAAATCTTCTGTAGCTTTGTTAGCTTTATCAGCAGATGCTTGTGCTTTATCGGCTGATTCCTGTGCTTTGTCTGCTGCTTGTTGAGCAAGTGCTACTAACTTCTGAGCTGTGTCAAGATCAATAATGACCTCTGATATAGTCTTTCCATCAGAGCCAACTTCCTCACCTGTAATTTTCAAATACCCACCGTTGATAGTCAGACCATTCTCATCTATAACAATAGATTTGTCTTCATTGTAGATTTGAAGTTCCTTACCTATTATAAGATTACCAACTACAGTCTTAGCAATAATGCCATAATCTTCAACAAGATTACCATCGATATCCCTATATGTAAAGCGTCCAACACCTGTTTCAATTGTCTCCCAACCATCTTTGGTGAGATATAATCCGTTGTTTACAATCTTTAACTGTTTTAACGAAAATTCATTATACACGTCATCCCAAGATCGAGCTAATAAACCATTTTTTGTAAGTGTTACTGTTTGCTCTTTAGAATTACTGAATGATATATTATCACCAAGTAATCCATTATTTGTCCAATCTGAAACTGTTTGTGTCGTACCTTTTGACTTATCCACTTGATCTTTGACAGAAGAATAAGATGTAGACATAGATTTTGCTGACTGTAATACAGACTCTACATCTGAATAACCAGAATAGATTTTTTCTACAGTAGAAAATTCTACAGGTATTTCTGACAGATTATCGTAATCAACCTGATAAGAGAGCAGACGAAGCGAGTATACCTTCTCATCAATTCCGACTTTGATAAAATTACCAACTTCAAATTTATCTACAATTGGTTTGAATTCTGGCAGAGCAAGTAGATTACCCATTGTTGTGTTAATGGAATACTGTAAGTTTCCTGCCTTATATAATTCTCTCTGCGCTGCCTTAAATAATTCTGTAGCTCTCTTAATAAGTTCCGTATTATTTAATCCAGTAGAAGAGTAGTTTGAATTATTATAATCATCTTCACGCCGATAAGAATAGAATAAATTCCATAAGTCAGTACCGAGATATTTCTGTAAATCTAATTCTTTTTGGATTGACTGTTTCAAAGTTTGCAGAACACCAGTTGACTTGACTGGATCAAATATAGCTTTAACACTATTTAATTCGCTAGTTCTTGTTTTGATCTCATTATTGATCCACGTTAATCTGTTTGCGTAGAATTTTTGATACTTCTTTTTAAGCTCGCTGTTATTATATTGTACATCTACAGAATCTTCTGTAAATCCATTTGTTACTATATCTTGGCAAGCTTGGAATTCTGTATACATATTAGTAAGCTCAGTCAATGAATAATATGTCAATTCCTTTTTAAAATCTGTATCTGATAAATCAAAACTTGTAATCTGCTTATCTTTTAGCTTCTTTGATTCAGCAGTCATACGCTTAATTTTTTGCTCAATATATTTCTCGTTATTTTCTAGTACAGAACATGTAACATCAACAGATCCTGTCAGATATTCTTCATTTTCGTCCTGTTGAGTTAAACTTGTAATTGTAACAGTACAGGAATATGTTTTGGTTTTCGTGGAAGAGTTGTAAGCAGACAGCGATTTCGTTTCAACCGAAATATCATAATATGCTGTGCTGCAAAATACTTGACATAATTTTTCCAATGTATTTCTTACTACACTGGATTCAATTGATGATACCTTCGTGACCGCAACTCCACCCAATGCTTTGATGCCATTTTTTATTGATGTTAAACTATCCTGAACCCCTAGTCCATCTATATCAATTACTGGCATCATACTATCATTGATGTAGTAATATAAATCAGTAGCATCATACCGAGCAGCGATGAGAGATGAATGACCAACAAGGGGATTAGCCAACTTATTAAAAGTAACTTTATCTTTATCATCATCTGCAACATTAGCAAATTTCTTGGTTATGGAAGTAACGACATTATTGTAGTTTGCAACTTTCGTAGAATCTAAATCCATTTTTCTTGTTGTCTGAATTTCGTTATACAGTGTATCATATGACTTTAATTTATTTTTGAGATTGTCAGGCATATCTGATAAAACATCGTCAGAAAAGTAATAAATATACTGTGATCCATTTGGATTAATATTACGAATAGTAGCATTCATTAAATCATCTGCACCAGTCACATAAAAGCAGTTCTTTAAAGAGTCTTGATTTGACTCCAAAGTAATACTTTTTGTTAAATTGGTACTGTTGATTAGTACATTTGTATCTTCGCCATATTTATTAATTACTTTTGTTGATCCGCACTCAGGACATGTATCAAGAAAATCTCCTCTGTATTTACATGCAGTACATGTGCTATATAAATCATATACTGAAATAGTTCTTTGTTCAGAATTAAAAGAGAATAAACAATGATACGCTTCGGCAATATCATTTTTTAGTGCCGATAAGGTATCTGTTCCATCAAATGTGAATTCGTGTACTGTTGATAATTCTCTAAGAGTAGAATCCACATGAGCAATTGAATAATGTGGTGCTTTTTCTAATACACGATGCAGCAGAGAAGCATGTGTAAGAATATATTTCTTTCTGGCAATCACAGAAGCAGTTGTTGGATATGCTGTTTTATCTTTAAGATAATCATATTTTGACTTTGCCCATATTTTTAAATTATCTTCTGAATCATAGTCATCAGGATCTCGATATAATACAGTTGGGAAGTTCTCATCGTACAAATCATTTGTCATGTCAGTTTCCGTATTAATTTGTACTCCATGTAGATTAATATTCGATAATTCGGATTCACACAATGCTGTACCTGTAACAGATTTTGATAAATCATCTGGATCTTCTTCATTCACCGAAACAGCAATTTGAAATCGTTCTTTCAGTTCAGGTATATATATAATTCTAAAATCCACTAACTGATCCCATAGTGGATGTTTTATTCCATTGTTAAATTTATGTATTTTAAATGATATTTCATTTGCATCATTAAAATTGTTTTTATATGTTAAGCCAGAGACATTAGTAATTTCTCCATTACCGATTGTTTCAAAATTTTTGTGCTGTAATAGGAGAGTAGGAGTCTCTATTAAACCTTGGCTATTAAATAATACTTTCGCCATTTACAAAATGCCTCCTTATTTTAATTTTATTTATTATCCATTTCTTGATTCATCTGTTCGTGATATTCATTTGTGTCAAGTTGTAATTCATTTATCATGTGTTCGTAGTCAGTCTTGAGCTGTTTACACTCATCTAATAAGTCTTCATATTCTTCCTTCGCTACGAGAGTAGCTTCGATCTGTGTAGCGAATTTTCGCACATTATTTTCCCGTATATACTTACGCAATTCTTCATTTTCTGCCTTTAATTTTTCAATTTTCTTTGTCTTGGATGATTTATATCTCACAAATATCCACCTCCGATTTAATATGTTTTGATGAGAAAATAAGCATAATAAAAGAGAGGAATTGTGACATTCCTCCCTGTTACTATGTTCATATTTAATTTTTAGTATTTCCGTATTCCAAGTGAGTTGTGATTAGATGATAAAGATCCTACTGTAGTATCTTTAATCATATTACGAACTCCACCCGTATTATTTTTAATAGCGTCCTTCATAGAACTAGCAAACTGCTGTGGATTCTGTACTCCTTCTAAGTTTACATCTCCAATGGTGATATTGATGTCATTATCCGTCCGATTCGTAACAGGCATATTTGGCATTCTAAATGCATTACCAGTATACATATTACTAAACATCATAGGATTCTTTGCAAAATCCATCAATGTCTTAGCTTGTTCAGCAGTGAATATCATATCATTCTGACCAACAGATTTCAGTACACCCTTAGACACATCATACTGTAACTCTGTACCGTCTTCACCGAGATTAGCAATCATATCATAAGGAATACTCTCTGAACCACGTCTGAATCCTTTAATACCAGATTTGTGAAGTGTCTGCCAGAAAGCAGAAGTAGACTTATTTGAGAATGCATAACCAGTCAAATTGGCAAGATGTTGCAATGCTTCCCTTGACAGAATCTTACCAGTTTTACCACCATACGATTTCCATATAGCTTGATTAAAAGCATCATAATCAGATATTTTTTTACCCTTGGCAGGATTAATTAAATTGCTATTTATGAAATTCTGAATCTCACGTATCCTGTACTCTGACAACTTTTTACCTGCATCTGTTTTAGAACTTGTCGTTTTTGAAGTAGATTTGTTTTTAGAGCCATTTCCCCCATCAGAAGATGATGTTCCAACAGAAGAATTACCAGACTTGTTCCCTTTAAGCTCTTTAATCTGATCTTGTAAATTTTTAATGCGATTCTCAACATCCTGTTTCTGTGCTTTTGATGTTACCTTTTCTTCTTTTAGTGTTTTAATCTGCTGATTTAATGCATCTATCTGTTCCTGTTTCTGTTTCAGTTCTTTTTCTTTTTCACTTGTTGTCTGTGAATCATGAGCCGTTTTATTATACTTTGCCCATGCCTTTTCTAAGAAGATTCTAACTCCATTAACCGCATCCGTTGTATTCTTGGTAACATCTCCGTCAGAAAATACTTTAAGTCCTTCTTTTTGAGCACTATATCCAATAGCAGTCAATGTTTTGTTAATGACATTATTATCACTTGACCAATTAGCATTGATAGCATTCACAACATCTTTGAATTTATCATCCAACGTGTCAATGATATTCTGGATACTTTCATCCAGATCATCCTGAAAATCTGAGAGCATATCCTGTGTAGCAGAAACATACTGGTCAAACTGCGTATCTTTAAGATCTTTCTCAGCATCTTTGAGTGAAACATTTAATTCCTGAACTTTTGCTCTTGCTTCTTCAGAAAAATCACCAGAATATGCCTGAAGTTGCTTATGGATATTAGCAATCTGCTGAGCCTTATCACTAATATTGTTTGCATAATCATAGGCATTCTTTTCAGAACTAATGAAATCATTATATTGGTCGATCAAATCAGAAATATGATTCTTGAGCGAAGTGTAGCCATTTTCTATGAGATCAAATACAGCCCACTTTTCATCTTGTGCCCCTGCAATTGCATCCTGATATGATTTAACCAATTCTTCTTTGTGGGCGATCAGTTTTTGATTATACGGATCATTTGCAAGCTGTTTATTGATCTTCTTAATTTCACTTTGATACTTTTTAGCTTCCGTCTGGTAGACTTTGTAGTTAGATACATGTAATCCGGCAACAGCGTTACCTTCTTTTGTTAAGCCACCAGTCTTATCGGATGTCAAATCCTTACGAGACAATTCATTGATAACGAAGTCAGTCTCTGTTGTAAGATTCTGTAACTTAGAAACATATTCATCTACACGATCCCAATGTACCTGTAAAATCTGGTTATTATATTCGGCAAGTGCCTTTTTCGCATCATTAATAGAATTGGTTGTGTCGTCAATTTGCGACTTCATATCATACCATTCTGTACTTCCTTTTTTGATGCTTCCATTAGCTACACTGTCGTCTAATTCTTTAATCTGTTTCTTACGTTTTTCTATAAGAGAATCGTATTCTTTCTGTTCGGTCTTTTGTAAACGAACATACCAATTAGCAGAAGCTCCATTGCCACGCTCCTCATATAAAGACATTTTGGCATTTAACTCTGTAGCAGTTTGTTCATATTTATGACGTTTGTTATCCATCTCTGTCGAGATATTGGAGAACTTCTGCTGTGCCAATTCCGCTTTCTGTGCAATAGCGGTCTGCTTATCTATTTCAGCCTGTTTTCTTGCCTGATCTAATGACTCACGAGCATTATTATAACGGATACAAGATTCATAAAATGGACGAGAAATATATCCCTTTTTATAGTATTCTGTGATCTTAGATATTAATGATGCAGAAATTGGTTTCTTAGATTTTGCCTGCGAACGTGCCTTTTCAACTACATTTGATACTGCTTTCTGACCTTTGCTTCCCAACCCTTTATAAGCCGTTGCCGTTGCAGACTTATTCATAGTCTTTCTTGCAGATTTTACAGATGAAGCATATTGATTAATTTCAGCTTGATTATTCTTAGCAATTGTATCATAGCCAGAAGCTTGTTTATTAAGATACTTGTTCTTTATCTTTGCTGTAACAGCATTGTCAGACTTCGAACTATTGAGATCCATAGCATCATTTGTTGCATCGTCTTTGTTACTATACTTCTCTGTAATATTCTTAATCGCATCGGTGTAATTACTAGAGTAAGCTGTTGCGTATTCCATCCTAGCAGTTTCAGCATTATCAAGAGCTACATTGTATGCATATAACCGATTATACACATAAGTAGAATGTGCACTGATTGTAGATAAATCCGCATCAGATACAGCAGTCTTGTTTTTAATCGCTTTCTGAGCATTCAACAGAGCAGTGCGATATTTAGCATCTTTCGTTCCTTTAATAGCATTAGTAACTGAGCCATTTGCCGATGCAGCCACCCCATTTGTATCACGGGTTACATTTTGCACATAGTCACGATATACTGAATTCTGTTTGCCAAGAGAAGAATTAGAAGCATTAAGCTGTGAATTTTTTGCTCTGGCTGAATTAGCCACTGTACTTGTCGCAATATCATTATATCCTGTAATTGAATCGATTTTAGCGTCACGCTGTTTATCACGGACATCTTTCAAATCTTGAATATATGTACGGATATTTTTGTGCAGTTCTTCTAATGCGTCAGAAGCATCCTTGCCTTTGTTATACCATTCCTGATAAGCGGAGATAACTTCCCGAATCTCATCTGAGTATTCTGAAATATTCATGCTACCATCCGCAACACGAGTCGCAATAATATCGGCTGTTTTCTGTGAGATAACTTCACCTGCTACAGCTTTATCCAGAATTTGACTTGCCTGTGCATAGTATTTATCTCTAGCAGTTTCCTCGTAGCCAACCTGCACATTTGTTGCGTCTATAGCATTACTATAATTCTTAGCAGAGGATGAATACTTCTTATCGTCTAACTGGGATTCAGCCTTAGAAATGTATTTACTAATCTTATCTGTTTGGCGTTCCAGTTTGATTTCTATCCAGTCGAAGAGAGTAGAGAGCCAATCTTGAAGTTTTTCAAGTGGGGTTTTCTTTTTGGTGGACGAACCTGAACCGCCACCGCCTCCATTTGAACCAGATCCACCAACACTAGGCGTTGTATTAACTTTCTGTTCAATATTGACTTTAGTAAGATTTTTCATGGCAGCAAAAGAGTTATCCAACGCTTCCTGTTTTCGAATGGCTTCTTGAGAATTATTTGCTTTAATATTACCATTGTCGTCTAATACAGAACTTTTGATGCTTTGATATGCTCGAATCGCTTGTGTAGCTAGATCTAATCCTTCACATAAAGCAAGAAGATTTTGAATATCTCCATCTGTCGTTAATGTAGGATTGTTTAATTTCTTTAATGCAAGCAAAGCAAGACCCTGTGCACTTACACCAGATTGCTGTGCTTCTTTTGCTAATTCAGCTATTTCACTTACTGTAGCATTGGCAAACAAATCCGTTGCATTTTCAGCAGTGATTTTTACACCATTTAAATTTAACCCAGCTTTGATTGCTTCTTCAGTTGCAACTTTTTCTTCACCAAGATTTTTTGCAAGAGCTGCTTCAACAACAGCGGTCGCATTTGTGATTCCCATTTTAGATAATTGTGCTTCATAATAGTCTCTGTTCGAATCATTCAACAAAGAGAGAGTCGCATTCTCATTAACATACTCGGTTGCAAGTTTATTTGCAGCTTCCTGACATTCAGCCATGGACGAAGAGGAGTCACCAAGTAATTTTGTGAATTCATCCCATGAATCTAATCCCTTGATTGTAGCATCGAATCCTGTGAAGTCATCTACGCTAACGATACCGTCAGATAATTTTGTTCCCAGAGCACCAGTAATATCCTGAATGTTCTTACTCATCTGTCCAAGCTGAGAATTTTTATCGGATAGGCTGTTGATGTATTTAACTGCCTCTTCGGCAGACATACTTAAACCGTCAAAATAATTCTTTGCTCCATCAGTCTCAGAAAATGTCTTGATCGTAAGTTCTCCCTTATCTGCTAAAGCAGTCAGAGCATCGGCTACTCCTTTTGTAGAATCATCAGTAGAAGCTTTAAGCTGTTTCCATGCCTCTGCCATAGTAGTAATCGTTTTTCCATCAGAAAAATCATTAACTGAATCAGACGCATCTTGTGCTTCAGTCGAAACACTATTAAATGCTAATGCAATACCATCAAGATTGTCTGCTGAGTCAATTACCCCAATTTCAACCAATTTATTTATAAAATCTGTGTATGTAGGATCATCAAGCATTTCTGCTGTAACTTTTCCTTCTTTGCCTAAATCTTGAAGTCCTTGGACGGTATCATTAAACTGCCAGTTGTCTACAACTCTATTAAAAGCATTCTGTTTAGCATTATTTCCATCAAGTTCAATAGCTAATCTATCCTGAAAATCAGATATATAATCCAACCACTCATTAACTTTTTTTTCATCATCAGTTTTTGGATTTTCAATATACGAAATATCTTCAGAATCTTTAGTCCACTCAGAATTTTTATCTTGCAAATACTTGTCGATTTCATCTATTTGTTTTTGTATAGATTCTTCTTCTTTTTTTGTAGAAGCATTAGATAATTGGTCAATTAACTTTTCTCTTTTTGTAAATTGTGCCTCAATATATCCAGTTTCATCAGTTAGATAATTATCATCTATGCCATATTGTCCTGCATTTTTTCCATCTGGATTAACTTCGTATTCGAAAGGATCTTCTGTATCTTTTTCCATAACATGAACAAAAGCTTGATTTGCCTCTTCTTGTTTTTTCTTTTTTTCTAATTCTAGCAAATCAATTTTTCTTTGTAGTTCATTATTTATTTTTACAAGATTATCATATTCATTTTTTTCTGTAAATGTGAGTTTGTCTTTCCCTTCTAACTCTTTCATTCTGTCTTGAGTAGTTTTTAATTCTTCATTTACAGACTGTAATTCTGAAACTACATCATCACATTCTTGCTTTACGTCTTCTAGTTTTTCCCTCGCATTTTCAAGCGTATCTCCATATTTACTATAAGCAGTAGCAATACCAACAACAGCAACCCCGATAGCTGTTAATATAGCACCAATTGGATGTGCTGTAATTATCGCCCATAATTTTGCGAAAGAAGCTGTTAATAAATTTGTAATACCAATACTTGCTGTTTCGGCAGTATTTAAGCCAAGAATGGAAGCGATTTCGGCATCTGTTGCACCTGCTTGTTTTAATGTAGCTACAGTGAGTTGTTTCTTCGATATAACCTGTCCTTCTTCAGTTGCGATTAACCCAAGATTACTAGCAATTTCTTTTGCTCTCTCTACTGTTAAACCTTTTCTTTGTGCTAATTCTATTACTTCTTGACCATTTAAAGCAACAGTAGCAGTTGTAAGTCCAGCTTTTGCTAATGCAGCTTCCACATCGGCAGCCTCAGATTGCTTTGTAATTAAAATCTGCCTGATTTGTTCTTCTGTTGCACCTTTACTTGCTAATGCAAACACTGCTTGTTCTGTACTTAAGCCTTTAATTGCGGATCTAAACGCATCTAAATTCCCAGTATTTACACCAACGGTAGATATATTTAATGCATCTATATTTTTTATTGCAATACCAAGTTTATTTAAGTCCGAAATTATTGTTGGTAATTGTTTGAATGTCATACTTTTTTATTTTTATTTTTTATACTTTGTTTGAGGAAGTATATTGACTTAAATAAATAAATTAGATACAATTAATACAATATATTAAAAAACTTTTAATGGGGAGGTATTTATGTTGACGAATAAAATTATTAATGATTTAATAGAACTTGAAATATATCAATCTAAGTCATTAAGTAAAGAAGAATATGAAAAATTGTCAAATAATAAAAATAACAATAAAATATATTTATCTGGCAGTTATAGCAATGATCCAGATAACGAATTTACAAAATATTATAAAGAAATTAATACTAATGGATTAACGATAGAAGAAATTGAATTACAATTATCAATTGAAAGAACAAAAAATATCAAGTTAATAAAAAATATGATTATATTTTTTGTTATACTTACAGTTATTTCATTTATCTGTTTATTCTTCTTTTGGTCTTCAATATCAAACACATTAAATGATTTATAAAACCGCCCAGGATTTTATTGATTCCGTAAATCCAAATAGAAGAGAGTAGTGAGAAATTGCTACTCTTTTTATTTTTTAGCAAATCACAATCTAAATTTACCAACTAAAAAGGACACCAGAGAAACTGATGCCCTTTTTAGGATTGATACGCAGTACCAATCTGCTAATGTAATTTAAATTATGGCTTACATGTAATGCAAGCCTGCTAACGTAGTAAATACGCTTTTCTTGTATATTATATTATCACTACTATAGAAATATGTCAAGGTATTATCTTAAATTTTTTGAAATAGCAGACCGTATATCTTTAAAACACTCATTAGTAATAATAGCCAATTTAGTAGAACAAATTCTTTTCCTGTCTATCTCTTTTATATGTGCTACATTGACAAATCCATTAATTTGTTGTTTATACCCAGTTTCTATTGCAATTGGTACTTCATAATAGTCAAGATATTTTATACGACTTGTCCCATCTTTACATGTCACTTCAATATAATATTTTTTCTTGTCTTGATCATATTTAACAGATTTTTCATGTGAAGTAATTGGGGCTATAATAGTTGTATTTCCACTTTTATTACCGAAATTATTTTGTAACACTACTACAGGTCTATATTCGCTCTGTTCACTACCAATATTCATACCAAGGTCGCAATTATATATTTCTTTTTGAGCAACTGTATATTTTCTTCCACCAATAGAAATTCTAAATTTTCTATTCACCCATTCAATGAACTGTAAATTTTTCTGTAATTTATTTATATGTTTTGCCTCATTATTAACATTTTCCAAAAGCTGTTCTTTTAATATGTTTATTTGTGACTCTATTTCTTTTTCTAATTCAGAAATCTTATCCGACATCGTATACCTCACATATGAAAATATTTTGGTATAAATTACCAATAATATAATTATACGACAAGATATTGCATAATTCTATCAGAACATTTGTACGCATTCAGAACTCTTAACTATTTCTTTACCATGTGAATGATATAATATTCATATTACTTATTCACAAAAGGGTAGTGGAGGCACACATGATGACAATTTCATATCCCGAAGGGACTACAGTTTCTGGTGAAATTATCAAACTTGATGACTTTGTTGTGATCACACGGACATATTCAAATGGGGTTAAGATTATGCTTCGTGAATCTGAGAATGGAGTGTCAATTAATATCACTGGGCTGGAAGAAGAGTAGTACAATAAGGAATACATCGTAAAGAGTGTATTCCTTATATTATATATAAACATATGTTTGACAAAATATTCCATTAAGAGTAGAATCATTACAGATGCTACTAAAAACGGTAGGACGGTTCTCTCCAATCTGGGAGTACAAGCCCAGTCTATATAGATGGTAATTGTGCCGTAGTTCAGAAAGGAGATTTTGCCAATGATAACTTTGTCATATGAAGCGTTGATTGCACTTGTCGGATTATGTGGTGGTGCAGGATATTTGCTTGGTAAAGATATACAGAAAGCGAAAAAGTAATCGTCCAATGCCATGGAATTACGATTACTTTTTGCTTAGTCAAAAATAGTTTATTAATTTCAGAGCAACCGTCTTGCTTACGGTAGCATCTCTTTCTTTGATATATTATATATTGTAACACATAAAAAATGTCACCAAAACAAGAAAAGTTTTTTGTGCAAAATTACTATTTGCTCAACATTTCCCTTATTTCATCAAAACTCAATCCTTTTTCCTGAATCAGCTCGTCCAACTCAGAAAGTCTTTGCTGATGAATCTGTTCTTCAAGTTCTTTCTTTGCTTTCTTCATTTCTTTTAATGAGCTTTCCATATTCTCAATTTCTGTTGTTATTTTTGTTAATTGCTCATCTAATGTGAGATTTTTGCGTCCTCTTGCCATAATTGACCTCCTGACTAACTTTTTGAAGATAGTATAGTTCAAAAAGCCTTGATTTTCAATGATTTTCGTATTCCATAAATCGACAAGGAAATCGAGATTTACTTGGTTTCGTTCCATCTTATCTACCTCTAGGAACTGAGAGGTCAAACTGATTTACACGAGGTATGAGATAAGTTCATATCATTTAACATGTCGTGCCATGAGTACGGAATGCATATTATAGTAGCATCGTTTCATATAGCTACTACCAACGGTTGTCACTCTCTGAGGGCTTACCATTTTAAAGGTCTATCCCTGCGAACCAACTGAATTCATGAATTTTTACTGTGCCTATTTAGTTTCCTTATAATAGGGTAGTACCATGAGTTTTACAGCCTTCCTCGCATATTGCGTCTTCGTTTATCGTATGTATAGCATACTTATCATAGTCCAAACTATCGTATCCGATAGAAACCCTATGATGTCGGTACGTTCAAAACAATAACAATGATTTGATTAATACGCCACTAACGTATCAATGCCGACATTTTTAAATGAAAATGCTGCTGCGATAGCAGGAGCAAGAGTTGGCAATACACCAAATTTGTCAATAAGTTGATCTAATACATGGATTGCTCCTGTACCAAAATCAACTATACCCTTCAGAAAATCGGAGCTTACTAAATCAGATTCAAGCTCTTGGAGTCTATTCTGGAATTGTGCTACCTTGGCATCAAGAGATTCCATATAAGAGTCAAGTTCCTTCATTGCTGCTCCATCTGCGTCAAGCGCAGAATTGTACACAGACTCTAACATTTCTGGGTTGAGCAGGATACTAGAGGCGATGTTAGATCTATTCTTACCTGCAATAGCCTCCACTAAAGCATTTGCTCGGTTTGTTCCAGCTTTTTTATCTTCTTCTTGAATCTCTTTGTAGACCTTGGCGATGTCTAAAAGGATATCGTATGTATTACGGAGATTTCCATTAGCATCCAAAACATCAACACCTTGATATGCATTAGATGCAACAGCAGTATAATCTTTGATTATTTTCTGCGTTTTTGAACTGGTCTGTACAACAAAATCATCTACATCTTCACCCAAAGAAGCCAATTCATCCTTAGCTTCTTCCGTTCCTGCGAGCCTAAGTGAAATTGTGCGTACACCACCTGCCGTCTTAGAAGCATCTTGAGTTATAGCATTCGTTATTTTATACTCGATTCGCAACATCGAGTAAATTTTGTTTATCTTATTTTTACGCTACTTTAATATCGTATTTTGATAATTCAGATATTAAATATTCTTCTATATTATTTTGCTCCCAATAAGGAATGCGAATTAATTTTATATTATTATGTTCACAATATTTATTTTTAATTTTATCGTGTGATTTTGCTCTTTCGAAACTATATGTTCCATCATCCCCTTTATACCTCGGAATAGGGTAATAATGTCCTTCACCATCATACTCAATTGCGATATTATAGTCTTCTAAAAACGCATCAAATGGAAGTTTATTTATATCTCTGCAATCTTCAAAAGTCTTTTGTGGAGTATATTTTAAATTATATTTATCCAAAATATCTAGCATTATTTTTTCATGTTTGAATATTGTACATTTTGGACAAGAATTTGAACCTTTCAAAATTGTAGTAGGAATTTGATAAAATGTAGTATTTGTATGTATTTTACATCTACATAAAACAGGACTATGTGCATTGATATAATCTGCTATTGGTTCAACAGTTGTATCCATAGAAGCAACCTGTTTTTGTAATTCATCTAATGTTTTTCTGCGTGAATTAGCTACGCGAATTTTTGCACACTCTGGACAATCAGTTGTATTATTATTCTTAGTTAAATTCATTATTGATGTAGTCCATTGGCATCCACATATTTTACACTCCATAGTCACATTTGATCTAGTATTAACAATATCGGAAGCATTTGATACGATTTTAGAATTTGGATGTTTTTCTTCTAAATCTAATAAAATATCATCAATTGATTTTCTGTGCTTCTTTGCACTTTTTTCTTTTCCACAAATAGGGCATCCAAATCCAGAAAGTAAATTGTATGGCTTTGGAAACCATGTATAGTCATGAATTTTACAATATGATTCGATATTTTCTCTTGCATTTATATAATTACCTTTTATGATAATATTAGGAAATATATTAGATACTCTTTTTTGAAGTGTATTTGCACATTCTTGTCTTCTTTTTTCGTTATTTGAATTTTTCTTACTCATAAATTTCTCTCTTTCATTTAAAAATTTGCAATAAAAAAGAGTAGTCAATTATTTATTCTCTCTTTGACCACTCTGACGTTAATGTATTTAATTTTTCATTTTTAATATAAACCCAAAACATTTTATGTGTTTCAGGATGTAACCCCACTAATTCATATCTAACTCCATGAGATGTTAAAAAATCTCGAAGTGGAATAGAGTAGCAAGGAAATAATTTTGATTGTTTCATTCCTTTTAATCCTCATTTGTTCGATAAACAAAATTCTTACATTTTCATATAAGACATGACTATTTCTTCATCTCCACCGTTATGTGCTGAGAGTGACCTTTTCGTTTAAAGGTATTTGACCAACGCCATTTGCGATTGCGTCCTACTTCTATTGATTTAGATATTCAGGATTTCCACCTTTATTTTATAATCATAAAAATATGATATTTCTAAATCCCGACATGGGAATAGTCGATGAGCGTTTACCCTCGTCTCAAGTACCGTATGGTCTACGGAATACGTTAGGGTACTTCGTTGCATGAACAGCCAATCCTTACGTTTTTAAACCTTCATATAGTGGTTTCCCCTATATTGTGGTGTAAGGCTCTCAGGCATTACCTGCAATTAAATTCATTCTATTATATATATTTCTATATATACAGGTAATCACTTTACCTGCGGTTATCAAGGCTACACTTTCGGCAAGATCGTTGCCTTGAGTTTTTAATACAGCAGCCGAATCTTTTAATGCCGTTGAAAGCTGATCGGTACTGATACTATACTCGTTACCGATTTTATCCAGGACATCAATAATTTCCATTTTATCAAGATCTTTGTAAGCCTGTGACATCGCAACTAATGAGTCCGTTGCTTCGTCAATATTATCAAATTCTGATACATTTAATAAAACAGTTGCATCTTTGGCTGACTCTTTAGCATCATCTAATGATTCACCAAGACGCATCCACGTTGCGGTGGCATCTTGCATTGCAAGAGCAGTAGTACCAACCGAGTCAGCAGTAGAGAAACTTTCCTTTTGGAAATTTTTTAATGATTGTGCAGATTCATCAGATACTTTACGCATTTCTGTATATGCAGTATCTAGTTCCCTAATAGTAGAAGCAACTTGTTTAAAACCATTAATAATATCATTAAAACCGAAATACATTCCAATTTGTGCAGCAAAACCATAAAATGCTTTCTCTTTAATGACATCAAACATACTTCTGCCAGCACGACCAGCAAGTTCTTCAGCGTTAACAAGTTTCATTATTTCGCCATGTATTTTTTCCAAACTGACACTAGGATTCCCAGAAATAAGTTCTTGCTTATATGCTTTAATTTTAGCTTTTGCTTCTGAAGACATTGCTGAATTTTCACGAAGTATTTTATTGATTTTATCAATTTCTTTTTGTCCTGCTAATCGACTATATCCCTTTTCAGAAGCCGACATATTAGTAACAGTAGCGATAGTATCTTTGATTTTCTTTTCATACTCGTCTAAATTCTGAATATCCTCATCAGTAGCGATACCATTTTGATTAGTCTTTATATTGTCGAGAAGAGTTGCGTACTGTTTGACAGCATCACGTACAGCCTGTACATTTTTTAAATATGTATCACTTGTCCAACCACCATCATTAAATCTGTCAATAGTGGCTTGATATTTATCAATCTTACCGTTGTAAGAATCTAACCGTTTATCATACTTATTGAGGTTTGCATTGGCATTCTGTTCTTTAGCCTGTGTATTTTCCTTAACTTTCTGAGTATTCTGCTCTAATACATTATTCTCTTCTTTGATAGCATTGATAACACCAGAGGTATCAAAAGCGTCTGAGTCGCTTTTAAAATTGTTAATTGTATATCCATATTCTTCAAGAAGTTTGGATAATTGACGAACACGTCCATCAGCACCAGTTTCATCTATTCCATCTGTAGTCCATGATAAATGAAAATATTTGCCATTATGTAATGAATCAAGAATATTTTGTAACTCATTTGCATCTGTAAATATTTTTTTAATCTCTTCTTCAAGATTTTCAAGAGATTTCACACTTGAAGATGTATCAATGTCACTGTGAAATGCATCTTTCATTCCAGATGAAATATTCGTTTCACTAGCAGGAGAAACAGTAGCAGGCGTGACATTCTTAATCTTCGCTAATTCAGTTTCAAGTTCCTTAACACGATTAGTAAGATCTATGACCTCCTGAATAGAAGTGTTTACATCAAGTCCATTCTTGAATACATTTGTAAAATTATTTGCAGATGTAGAAATTTCGTCAAGTTTATTAACAATAATTGTCAATTGACTAATTACTTCTGAAAGATCAGTTTTGCCAAAAAGATTTTCTATCGAATTATTAGAAGTGCTTTCAGATTTGATTACATTATTCAAAGAACGCTGTGCACCAGAAACTGCTGAATAATAAGATTTTTCTATATCAGAATATAAATAATCTTTACCAAACTGTTGTTTGGACATTTCTCTCATCTCAGTAATGAAATTCTTATATGCAGCAATTTTAGCATTCATGTTATCATATTGATTAATGTCGAAATTATCAAAGTAACCTTGCATATTAGAATCAAGAGTACCTGACATTTTTAGCCTGTTAAACAGATTCTCATAAGTATGTAACAATTTTGCAGTCCTTGACTGAACTTCGGCAGTTATTTTATCATCTGAGCCAAAATCTAAATTCATATTCAGATTTAAATTAGATGTTTTCTTAGCTAATTCAGAAATAGAAGAATCTACTCTGTTGATCATAGTTAAAAGAGGTGAGAACTCATCACCATCTCCAACATCAGATATAACTTTCCGCATTGAACTAAGATGAGATTCCATTTTCTCGAATAAATTAATAACTGTCTTGAGTTGTTTTTCGTCAACTATTGAATTACCAATACCTTTTCCATTACCTAAACCAGTTCCAAACGCCTTACCAGAAGCAAGAGATTTAACAACCTCTACCAACTTATCCAAACTTTTAACAGTCTCATCTATTCCTTGATCTTTTATCTGCACAACAAATTCTTGTGAAGATAATTGCTTTCTATATTTTTGAATCACCTTTTCGAATTCTGCTTGATTCTTTGAATTAGAAAAGTCAAAATACATTTCAAGTTTATTATTTTGTAACTCTTTTTGTCCTTCGGATAACCCTTTTAATATCTGAGCAAGCAAATCAGATTTATCCAGCACAATACTGGCGGTCATCGAAGCAGCTACATTATCTGGCATATTAAATACCTCCTATCTTTTAACATATTTATTTACAGTGGATTCCCAATCTTTCTTGAAACGATCTCTCGTATAAGATTCAAGACTTTCGCCCTGATTGAAATATGGATTAGTCCACGAATTCTCACTTCTAATATTTCTATTTCCAAACAAAGGGTTAGGTCTTGACCAAGTCAAAGGTAATCCATGTATTCCCTGATTCCATTGTAGATCCAGTAAGAATGAGGCTGGATCAATTGAAGCACTATATTTGTTTTTCCATCTATATATAGAACTATCATTTTGTGTAGATAATCTTTCAAATTGGTTCATATCGACATATGAAGTAAAATATATGATAGCTTTACCATTTTTCTGTACAAGCTTATGTGTGTAATCTAATGAGTTTACCATTGTACCTTGACTATCAATAAACCATTCCAAAGTAGACTTTTCTCGAATTTCTCTTTGTGCTTTATTGCCAGCAGAGATATATCTATCCACGTATTTTTCTGTTAATCTATCTGCGAACTTTTTCAATTCTCTATCATTTATCTTTATGCCCGTAGCTCGAACAGCCATTTTGTATCACCTCCGTTTTGGAACATTAAAATAGGAGAGTAGCAATATTACTCTCCGTAAGAAAAGCCCTATACGCTGTGACACGAATAGAGCCTGTTTATTTTATTTATTATATATGATATAATTATTACACCTGTGGTAAATATAGGTAGATAAGGAATTACTGTAATGGAAACCGCTTGTTCAGTCGTTTCTGCTTGTGTTGCAGTCTTAGGGCTTGTATATACAGTATACAGAGACAATAAAAAGAAATAATATAACCTATTATTTTAAGTAACACAGATGCGAGTATCTACTTGATAAGGTTGATGTGATAGAACGGTAGAAGACCAGTCACCTTCTGCTACACAAAACTATAATAACAAAACCTATATTTACATAGTTCTTGAGGGACAACCTAACCAAGTAGAGAAAGTATTTGCTTGACAAGATGATTATAAATGTTATAATCAACAATAGAACAAGCAAATAATAAAATCCATTACATGTACTAATCCATATCTTCATTGCAATCTGACTAATTGTAGCCGAAGACTAAGAAGTACACTAGGAGGCAGGAGATAGCATCATATTATTCGTAATGTGGTGCTATCTCTCGTTTTAATAAGAAATTTGAATTTCCTATACACCTTTCAGGATGTAAATATATTCATTGTTGTGATAATCTTCGTTTGCTGAGTAATTTTCAAATTCAAAATTATGATATATTGATTCACATTCGATTTCATTTTGTGTATTTCTTGGATCAATTCTAAGTTCATGTGTTCTAACAGTCTTTATTTTATTGCCTGAAATCATACAGTCATATAATAGAGGACTAAATGACAGTAAATGGATTACCATATTACTATTGGAAGTGTAAGAGACAGACTGAATTAAAGCTCCGTCAAGTTTGATCGTAACATCGTTATCTAAGATGAAATCTACAGAAGTGTATTTATCAAAAATTAAGGAATCATATTTTTTATCATTTCCAATAATTTTAAATTCTCCAAGATGATTTAAATTATTCATATTCTTATACCTCTTTAAAATTTGCGGTACTACTAAGTTTATAATCATCAAGAATCTTTCTCAACTCATCATTGGATAAACTATCAATTTTCTTATTCACAACTTCGACAAGCGGTGTGAGAGTAGCATTCGTCAAATCGGAAATCCTTCCAATCTGTTTGCTAATAAACGCCTGAGCTGTTGTCTCATTGAACTGAGTGTCTGACTGCTTCATTGTTAAAATGGTCTTAAATTCACTCAGTTCGCTCATAGGAATAAGTGGATCAGCTTTATCAGAACCAACCATTAAAATATCAAGTAAGCCAGATGATTTAAGTGCATCATATCCCTTGATAAATCCTCTATCGTCCTCGTCAATCTCAAGATCTGTATATAATTCAATTACGGCACGACAAAACTGTACATACTGAGCAACAGAATTTACTCTAATCTTATCTGTTTTACGATACTTTGCTACTCCGTTATCATCATAAGCTTCCTGCTCAAATGTTGTCTTATTTACAATTAACTGTGCGTAAGCATCTTTCTTAATGATTGAAACATATGGGGTGATTTTAACCTTTTCCTTAATAAATCTGTCTTTTAACTGCTGATTTGCCATGTTATTGTATCTCTCTACAAATTCTAAAATTTTCATATTCTTTTTTCTCCTTTAGTTCTTATTTTTCTTTGCTTCTCTACGAAGTTTTTTCAACTGATCGTATTCAATCCAGCCACCATATTTAAGATTTCTACATATGAATGTAAGATTTAGTTCTGGATATCTCAACCAAAATAATTTTCTTTTCAATAAGCTAAGATTATCTGGATTACCTTTTACATCAAAAACTTGTACAGTCCCATCAGACCATGTTATATTGAAATCACTTCTATATTTTATTGGTAAAATTGTTTTATCTTTGTACTTAAATTTATCTTGAAGAACATATTCTACTTGTCGTTCATATGATAAAATTTCACCTGATTCTAGTTTCGGCTCTATAAACTCTTGAAGAAATTTAAGTTCTGTTAAACTATCATAGGTTGTTCCTTTATATGTTCTCTTTTTCTTTCCTTCTTCTGTAATATCTACATGATATTTAGAAGTTTTTCGTTTATTTGCTATAAAATTCATTCCTTTCTGTTTAAGAGCAGGAGAGGTCTAGTCATCCTCTCCAAATATAAAAATGCCCTTACCACATGACTAGCGAGTGGTAAAGACACTTGCATAACAAAAGAGCAGCTTCCGAAGAAACCGCTCTTTCTAAAACATATTTGTTTAATTTTTTACATCGCTAATTGCATAGGATATAATTCCCACTTACCATTAGGATATTTAGTTACATTATCCATGACAACCTTATGTACTTCTTCTAAACTTCCCACATTTTCATCAACATGAATCACTTTACCACCCAAAATTGAAATCTCCTCACAGATTACATTAAAGTAACATCTTTCCATACTTATTCCTCCTCATTTAGATATACAAAATAACTCGTATATATCAACTTTAAGAACACGAGATAATGTGATTGCATTAGTAAGAAGTATATCACTTGTATTATCATTTTCTATTTTGTTAATAGCTGCAACCGATAAACCGGTAAGTCTTGATAGCTCTTGTAATGTGAATCCTCTTTGATTCCTGTAATACCACACTTTGTTCTTCATAATGTTAATATGTACAAATGTATTTTATTTATGTACTATATTATAATATGAGTAATTTTTACTGTGGCAGAAATATTTAATCATCCTTAATTGGCAAACTTAATACTTCTGGTTTCAATTTTTCGTGGTAAATATCATCGCCCCCAGCGGCTTCGTAAATTTTCCCTAACTCCGTAAAAGTTTTTAATCCAGAATTGTCAACATAACCTTTTTCAGAAAATTTAGCATGTAATCCATATAACTGATTTCTTAATGTCGCAACTGTACGCTCTTTATCAGCTCTTTCTTTTTCAGTTAATTGACATTTTATATCATCTATACCCTTTGACATTTTAGATATTTCTTTGTATTGCCAATTGTCATGTTTCTCCAAAGTCATAAGTCGGTTCTTAATATTTTCTTTGTCCTGATCAGAGCCAGTTTTAATTCGTCCCTTTTCCTTAAAGTAGGAGATTAGATCAATTATTTCTTTGGTAGCAAATAAAAGTAAGAAAACTGCTAGGATAACACTTATATAATTTTGATTAAATACTGCTTCTATATATTTCATTCAAGCCACCTTTCTAAGAACATAAGTCCTTGAAAGTTTTCTTAACAGCTTTCGATGTTCCACAAGCTTTCTTTAATCCTTGACCAAACACACCAGGATATTCGATACCCTTGGGGTCTTTTCCTTTGAGTGCACATAATATCTCAAGTGCGGTTACTAACCACTGCCTTTCACCTACTTTAACATAGTGTGATCCAAAAGCTTTGTCTGTAGCAGAACCCCAAATTCCGTCAACTGACAGTTTTGCTCCATAATCCTTATTTAAAGCGGTCTGAACAACTTTAATGGCAGCTTTCTTTGTTTTATTTCCCCAGATACCATCAGCAACAATGTTACAACCTACAAACTTATTAGCTGCTTTTTGCCCATTTGCCACGATCTTCTTTTTTGCATGATTAGATGTAGAAGTAGAAGATGGGGTTGTCGTAGATGCCGATGGTGTTTTTGAAGTAGTATTGGAAGATAATTTATTATAAAACTCTGTTTTCCATAAATTATTTTTTGTTTCATTTCCACACCAATATGCCGGACACGCTTTGCCTGTACGGTCGAAATGTCTCAGAACATGGTCTTGTGGGATATGATACTTTTTCATTAATTTTTTCGTAAGTTCAATAGCATTGTTGATAGTAGCTTTTGATGGATAAATAGTTCCATCTCTTTTTGTATCACACAATTCAATACTAATACTATTGCTGTTAGTACAAAGAGTATAATATTTTCCTCCACCAGTTATATTACAGTTGCTATATCTTGTACCACCAACAGACCATGCAACATAATTATCTGGGACTGATTGTGTTACAGAATCATCATCAACAAAATAATGTGCAGATGCCTCCACATAATTATTAGAAAAATATCTGGAATTCGATTCATCAGAATCTCCATCATTACCTGTGTAATGTATGAAAATATATTTAATTGCAGATGTACTTCTTTTTGCTCCGTAATTTCTTTTATTAGCTAAATTCTTTTTCATTTTGTAGGACATTAAATCACCTCCTACTTGTTCTTTAAGTCAAATAAACTGGATTCAATTAAAGAATCTAAATATTCGTCAAAATCTGCATTTGCCGCTTTAAGGCATTCAAAAGCAGAAGTCGATAACGCAAAAATAATCTTACTCTTTGCAATCTGACGAACTTCTTCTTTTTTATCCTCCGTCCATGCATCAGTACCCTTAACTCCCTTAACTTCTGTTTCATATACATCTTTAACTACAGATAAAACATTTTTCTGTAGAATTTCGGTATATTTATCAATCTTTTTTGCCTCTGTATACTTCTTAATTTCGTTTCCAATATAAGTCAGTACAGGAAGTAATATAACTGTCCAAATTGTCACAATTACCTCGTCCCAATTTAATGAATTTAATAATTCTTTCATAATTCTTTCTCCTTTCCAAACAAAAAAGAACGGGTTTACCGTTCTCGTCATAGTTACTTATTTAATTGTCTTAATATCTCAACACATCGTTGTAGATTACTGCATAAATAATCTAATTCGTCATTTGTTTCGTATCCACTAAATGTCATACGAATACCGTTATGTATTAATTTTTCATCCACTCCAATTGCTGTAAGGGTAGAAGATGGAGTTAAATCACCTGATGTACATGCAGAGCCAGTTGATACTTGTATATCTGCCATGTCTAATAATATCATTAATGACTCACCCTCAATGCCTTCGAAACAGACATATAAATTGTGTGGTAAACGATCTTTAATATTTGTACCAATAATATGTGAGTCTTCTATATTATTAATAATAAAATCATAAACATAATCTCTACTATCAGATGTAACAGAAGAGTAGTTATAATTCTCAACTGCTTTCCCCAGTGCGGCAATACCTATTAAATTTTCAGTTCCACTAAATAATCCATGTTCTTGTGAGCCATATATAAGCGGTTCTAATTCAATTGATGATTTCTTGTATAGAACACCAGTACCTTTTAATGCTCCAAGTTTATGTGCAGAGAATCCTAAACCATCAACATTCAGTTTCTTTACGTCAACAGGAATTTGACTGATAGATCCTGTACAATCAACATAAACAATAGCATTGTAAAAGTGGCATATATTAATAACCTGTTGTATATCCTGAATTGTCCCTATCTCAGAATTGGCGTATTCTATAACAACAAGTTTTTTCATAGGGTTCATAGACAAACACTCTTTGAGATCTTGAAAATCAATTTTTCCTGTGTAGTCAACTTTAAGTGGGCATTTATATTTCAATGATTCCACACATTTCAGGACTGACTTATGAGATGTAGGCGAGTATAAAACCATGCAATGATGTTTATTTGTATAACCTTTAATAAATAACGTGTTATTGGCTGAACCGCCTGATGTAAATATAATATCTTTAGAATCTGCATTGATGAATTTTGCAACATTATTTCTTGCAGTAGTAATAATTTTCTTTGCTTCAACACCCGATTGGTACATTGACGATGGATTCTGATATGTATCCAAAAGAGATACCATATAATCTTTAACTTGTGGTAACAATGGGGTAGTAGCTGCGTAGTCAAGATACATACAATCACCTACCTAATCTAACTCATAATTACACCACTTTTTATACACTTCAGTCGTGTCTGCTTTAAGAAATACCATTGCCAAAATTACATTATTTGTTTTATCATCTATACTCGTATACATATCAACTGGATATACATTATTTTTAATATATAGTAGATACTGTTTAGGGTTGACAATCCTAACTGCTTCATGTGGAGAATAATCTCTTGTTTTTAAATTCGTTTCTATCATTTCCCTTTCATTCCTTTATCTGTATTACCGTAAAAAAATGGGAATACAACATTTGAATAGTAATGTTATATTCCCATCAGAATTTTCTAAAATCACTATTCAAATTGCATCACCCTTTCTTCTTAGGCGAATACTTAATCTTTTCATACTTATTTATATTTTCCTTGGTTAAATTATTAGTTGTATCTGTTGGAATAGAATCCTGTATAGTGTCATTTTCAATTTTGTCTGATATTGAGTTTGCTCTTATATCAGCGATAACGTTCTGATAACTTCCACCAAAATTATTTAGTCCAGATAAATCAAGTTTATCTAATCTATTTTTTGCTTTATTTGCTGTAAGTTTGTGATTTGCATAAGAAGACGTTATAAGATAAATATCATGACAATTTTCACTACAGAATGTGAACATCCAAGTAGGCTTATCCTTATCTTTTCCACAGACGGGACAATACTCATATGACTTATAACAAACAGCACATATCTTTTCCTTACTCAAGGTAATCCTCCTTTAAAAAGAAGAGTGATAGTATAAGGACTACCACTCTTATAATTGATTAGGTTGATATCAGATTAGGCTTCCTCTGGCTCATCAATGAAGTAGATTTCTACCATCATCTGCTCAGTTGTACATGTATCAGTAAGGATTGAACCCTTATAATCCATAGTCTGTGAGTCGCCACCCTCAAGTGCAATTGTTACCTCTGGACTTGGAATGAATGAAGCGATGTGGATAACAACGGCTCTAAAGCTTTCCTTATCACATGGATCAACTGCAAGTGCCTTAACAAACAATTCGTGAGCTTTAGGGAACTTGTTACCAGTAATAGATACTTTTGCACCACTCTTAACCTTTTTCTTGTATTTGATGAAGAACTCTGTTTCATCATCTGCCTTTGGTGGAGTAAGTACATGTGTTGCAATACCAAACTCAGTCTTTGTAGCGGTTTCAGGGGTAGCAGCAAGCTTATATTCCTTACCAAGAGCACCATTTGCAAGACCAGATACAACTGCTGAACCATCAACATAATCTTCTGAAAGATCAAGTGTTTCGCCAGCTTTAAGAGTTGTAAGAATCGGCATCTCAATAGCATTATCACTTGTTGCGATTTCTGCATCTGTTGCAGCAATAGTTGAAACGACAGCAAGGTTAAGAAATGCGTTTGTTGCAGTAACATCGCCCTTCTTACCTGTATACTTTCTATATACAAGATTACCTCTTGCGTCATTAACGTCTGTTGAATCAGCAGTAATGTCAATATTAAAATTATTAAGCTGAGTAAGAGCATACAGTGGGACACCAGCTTTAGTAGCACCATAACCAAACTGCGCTCTATCAATAATTACGTCACCAATCTTAAATGCCATAATTTTATTTCCTCCTTAAATTATTAAAAATTTGTATAAAAAAGAACATCCAAATAGATGTTCAAATTAACTATATTTCTCTCATAAAATTAAATTGTTCTTTATCAATTTTACTTGTGTCACAGAACCCAGAATAACTTCCACCCATCAATGCATGGGTTTGCTCATATATTTGAAGTCTTTGAACTGCATCGTAAAATTGATATATTTTTACTTGTTTTAATTCTTCAAGCTTGTATTTAAATCCAGGGTGATTTGTCAATGCTGAAATAATAGGTAAAAGATTAGACTCAGAATTATCATCTGGTTTTTTCATAGATAAGTTCATTTGATCTTCTTGTCTCATCCAATCTCTAGTAGTTCTTCCTTTTGCCTTTTCAACTTTAGGATGAATATTCATAATGGTTCTGATATACTCAGCAATTTCCATATATTCATTTTCTGACAATAGAATATTAGACTCTGGATTATATAACCCAAATTGTTCTTCTGAATTTTCATCAGTATAAGGAACAATTTTATAGTCTAGGAAATTTACATCATGAAATATCAAATGAAGTGGAGAATAATCTTGTTCTGGAATTTGAGATAATAGATTATATACCTCTATATCTTTTACCTTGCACCAATTTTCTACACCGAGATTAAATAGCATAAGACGAATCGAAGTGGAATTATTAATAAATGGGGAGATAGCAGTGTAAAATTTTGCTTCACCAATATCTAAAATATCACCTATAGTTGGTTGGGATATTTTAATTCCGTGAACATAATAATCTTCACCAAAGAAAAGTTTTAATTTATCAAAATGATATTTATCATTAGATGATTTTTGTTTCTTTTGGTTGTCTTCAATAGTAGCGGTTTGAATTGCATCCAATGCACCAGACGATATATTAGCCATAATATCACCGCCTTAACTGATAATTACTCAAACTTGTTTTCCCATTGGTTGTATTTACGATTCCATTAGTGTCAATAACTTGGAATACAAGAGTGCGAACAAGATAATTATTATCTGTAGTAGATTCCTTTGATGATACAAGATGTGTCTGCATCCCAAATATATTTGACCAATTAAATCGCTCTCTTATAATAGAGGCAATAAGATCATGTCTTGGAATCCTTGTTAATTTATCCATTCTATCGTTTCCATGAACAAATATTGTAAATGTGATAGTTGTATATTTTAATGTGTCTTGATATCTCGGTGTTTCATCAAAAGACACTTGATAACAAATATAATGTTTTACCTCTGTTTGAGTATCTGGAATAAATAAAAAAGGACGGATATTTGAATTACTTCCAAAATATCTATCCCATTCTCCAAGAGGTTCATATTCCTTGGTATCTTCATCCCATTCCCAGTTAATATTACCATCTTCATCGAAAAGTTCAGATTCTAATGATTTCTCGTTAAGTGCATATAAAAGACATGGATTAAGCATAAGTGCTTTCTCAATCTTTTTCTTATACTGAATATTTTCATCATCAGGAGTTGTCTTATACGCACGAAGTTTGTTTAACAAATCATTCTTTGTAACCAATTTTTCTGCCATACAATACCTCCTATTCAGTTAATTCTAACGGCAAAATTTCAGATTCAATCGGCAAATTATCCTTAACAATTTCACACTTAACAGACAGTATTTTGCCGATAACAGAAGTGTCATTTGAAAATTTTACTTTCTTTTGGTTGTACTCTGTACCAACTCTCCATGTTACTTTGTCAGTCCAATCTTCATTATCAATAGAGCAAGCCCATGTAAAGGTTGCATCAGCATATTCAGTTGTAATATCTTCATTGGAATCATTAAATAGATTTACCATAAGATTTTTATAAGAGCCACCAACTTTGATTGTAGAAGTGGATGCTGAAATTCTTGCTGTAATAGAAGATGGGGGAGTAGTTGGAGTAGATGGATTTGTTGGAGCGATTTCTGAATCGAAATATGAAGCCCACATACCAATAATATTACCATCAGAATCTTTCTCGATATAATCTCGATGTTGGTCAAAGAAATCTTGATATAGAGTTAATTTCTGAACCCCAAGTGGTTGAGCATTTTCGACCTTACTGATCTGCCATGCTATTGCATTGTCAGTAAAAGAACTAACAAGTACACGCATATTCTTGGACGACTCGTTTGTATACCAAATCTTCTCAGTAATTGGATTTAATGGTAGCCATACTTTATCTTGATTTTCTTGCGAAGTAAATCGTAAATCAGTCCAAAGTCCGCTGTTATAGCTGCTTTGTATTTTTAAAACAGACCACATTCTACGTTTGATTTTTTCTGTTCCATTATTTTCAATCCACATCAATTCATAATTACATTTAAGAATTAGATACTTTGGAAATTGATTTGCTGGTTCGGTACGAAGAATCATCCATTTCTCATATATGTTTTCATCATTTGGAATATCAATGAATAAGCCGATAAAATTATCATTATGATATTTTTTACGATAATCAGTTTCAAAATAGTAGAGTTCGTCACCTTCAGAAAAATGTGTTTTCTGTGTTGGTTTAAACTGGATGTAATATTCCACTTGGTCTTTATCCATAGACTGATATGACTTAACAATAAACTTTGCATCTATGCGTGTTTTAGTTGTATTCTCATATGTCATACCTTCAGCTAATCGTGGCTGATCGTCATGGTAGAAATCATAAATATAACAGATTTTACTCTGGATATCATTATCCCAAGTCTGTTCCATCGCCCAATCAGACTGTTCTTTATAAATCTGACCTAAAGTTTTCGCATTATTTGTTTTGGCGTTAGCGATTCGCCGTGCTGTCTGTAAGCTTGGCATCACCAACACCTCCCTCAAACATCTGCTTAATATATCCGTGAGAATCTAAGATTGCTCTACGAAATTTTTTGTAACTGAAATGGTCGCTCTTGAAATTATCCATAGCACCTTGTAAGGTTGCCATAAGAGTTACCATAAGTCCATTATCATTAAATAAGGTCTTTATACCGCCTAATTTAAACATAACATTCTCAAAGAAGACGAGAAATGCTTCGTCATCTTCAAATATTTTCTCTTCAATTGTTTTGTCTTTATAGAGCAGTAGTTTGTGAATATCACCATGCATTGCACGAACTGCTTCATTGATTTGCTTGTCTGTAAAGTCACCATATATGTATTGCATATTAGGACTCCGTGTTAATATAGGAATTGTACATATATCCGTAATCACGAATACGTTTATTCAATTCAGTTTTCATGGAATCCAGACGATCAATCATATTTTTATGATTGTCAAGTAACTTCTTTTCTTCCTTGCCACCTATCATTACTGATGTGTGCATAATAGAATCAACCTGTGGCTGTAACCACTCAATCGTCATTCCAAGTACAAGAATTCCTATAACAAAATTCATATCAGCCGTTTCATCTACTGAATTATTCAGCGTAAAATCCAACTGTTGAATTTCATCATCTAGTGTGAGAGAAGAGAATAATCTACGCACTCTTGGATTAGCAATTACATTGTTTAATCGCTCTGTATAAATTTCAAGCAAATCATTTTCATCAAGAGAGAGTTCTTTCGGATCTGAAATTCGTCCTCTTGTTTGTGAAAAAATTGTTTCATATGGAAGCGTCATTGTGAGCCTCCTTTACTATTCCTGAACTAATGTAAGTAACATTTTTGTACCAAAAATTTCATCAAGAGCCTTAATTCTGTGAACTGAATCAAGTGCATGAGATTCAATCATTGTAGAAGCAATACCTTTAATGGCTTCCTTTGCTCCCTTTGGAAGCTTTTTAATTGTTTCTGACATCTGCGGAACAGGAAGATTTAAAATCTCATTTAAGTCACTTGTTTCATACATGGACTCATATAAATCTTTTACAGACTTATTCTGTTCAACAAAATCTTCATCCTCAATAATAATTCTTGGTGAATAAATGTTTACATCTTCACGAGTTCTAACGAGATAAATTAAATCTCTATATTCAACATCAACTACATCTCCACAGTCAGCCCAACTATAAAGAATATGTGAACGTGCTCCCTCAATATAAAGCCCACCACTTACTAATGAGCGACATGGAACAGTATCTTCAGGTGAAAATGTTTTTACATCTTCTTTAACCTCTGTAGTTTTTGTTACCTTTTCTGTACTACCAGTAGTAGCAGTAGTTTTCTTTGTATATGCCATTTCCTTTTAATTCCTTTCAAAATAGGAGAGTGGCAATCCACTCTCCGTATAATCAATCTATAAGTAAATCTTACAGATCCCACTCACCATGATAACGAGTCATAAGAGTTGCAACACCCATACGTCTCTGTACTTCATAAGACTGCATATCATCCTTAGTAGCACCCTTTTCGTTTACTTCAAGTTCAGTCTCTCCATAGTCAACAAACTTGATAAATCTATCATCAACTGCTGGCATGATATAAAGCTTCTTGTTATCAACGATAGGAGTAGCAAGAGACTTATCAGTAAACTTCTGTGGAATTTCCATAAGAGGTGTTCCTTCGTAGCTACCGATAATACCTGTGTTTGCTACAGACTCCTTGATTGAATTAGCAGGATCAGCCCAATCAACCTTTGTAAGAGCATTAAGAGACTTTAATGCTGTCTTAGTCCCCATGATTACAACACCGCTTTCGTTGGCAGCACCAACCTTTTCGATAATTGCATCAAACTGAGCCTTTGTAGAAGCAGCTAAAGCACCAGTACCCTTGAGAGTAGCAGGAACAGGAATAAGGTTTACACCATTTGCAAACTGAGAAGAAATGAGTGTCTGAACCTTCTGGATATAAGCCTTAACAACCGCATCCACGAAAGCACCCCAATCCTTACGACCAGTTAAAAAGAGACGAATATCTCCACCAACCTTGATACCATATACTGCTGTATCAACATGATAAGACTGACCAGAACCTAAACGCTGAATGGATAAGTCATGTGCGTCACCGCTGACCTTGCTTACAGTAAGTAATACTTCATCATCAGCCCAGAATTCATTTACGTCTCCATCTTTCATATTCTTTGACTCAACATAATTGTTGAAAAACTCATTCTCAGAAAGACCATGAGCAATCTGAGTATCAATAATTTCCTCAATTACCTCGAAGAACTGTGTTCCTCTCTCAGAATTTAATGCTCTCTTAATCTGCTTATTAGAAGAATCCTTAGTAAGTCCAAGGTATTCAAAACAAGCCTTTCTAATTGTGTCACTAGCTTCTGCCTTAGAAATTACACGATTAGAATCGGCATCATAAATTTCACGACCTGCACCGAGGTCAAACATAAGATTTTTTACACTTGTATCTAACATTTATTTATTTCTCCTTTCTCAAAAATTAGGCTTTCTTTGTAAGCTGCATAGCGGCAGTTACGCCAGAAATGGCTTTGAGTTCAACACCGTCTTTAACAGCGATGTCACCAGAAAATCCATCTGCTGAAATCTCAACTACATCACCAACTGCCAGTTCATAAGCTCTAACTACCTGAGTAGGAGCATTTGTATAGTTGCTTTCTTTCTTAAATGTGTTGCTATATGTCTCCTCGATCATTGGCACCTGGTATACAAACAGGGCATCTCCAGGAGTTACTACTTCTACATAGAAATTTCCATTATTTGCCTTACCAACGACCTTTCCTTCAAATGAAGTAGGAGCAACAGCTTTATAAAGGTCTAACTCAATAAAATCGCCCTTACCAACGAACCATCCATTGTCTACATAAGCACTTGCTGCTTCTGCTAACTGAATGTTATAAATATGCTTTCCACCATCTCTTGCGAGAACTTTAGAAGGGAAAGCCACTGCATGTTTTGCAATAGTCATCTGAATCATTTATTTTTCCTCCTTAAATTTTTGCATTAAAAAAGACACTCAATTTGAGTGCCATTACATTGATTTATATTTCTTGTTTTATTTGCTAAAAAGATTTCCGTAACGGTTATCCTTCTTAGACTTGTTTACATTAGCAAATACTTTTACGGTTGACTTTTTCTGAGTTTTATCAGTGGTAGCTGCAAAAGTTTTCATATTAGAATCCGCATAGATAAGTTTTGCTTCCTTCTCTAAATCTTCGAGAGAGTAGTTATCCATATTTGTATACAGTTTCTCAAAATCCTTATTAATGAATTTTCCTTCTTCATCTTTTTCAGAAATAGAAGCAAAGTTTTCATTTGCAAGAATTTCCTCACGTTTTGCATGAAGTTCATTCTTTTCTGCTGTCTCCTTAAACTCTTTGAGTGCAGCGTAGTTTGAACGCATAGACTGTAACTCTGCAAATTCACTATCTGTTAAAAGTTCACGATGTAAATTGTATCTTTCTCCATCAAAAGCTACATTATCACCGTCTTTTGTATAATTCTGACCGAAGATTTTATCACCATTCCAGTTCTCATATGTAAAATGATCATCGTAAACAGCGTTGATAAAGTACCACTCATTATCAGCGTCTTCATATTCAGATAAAAGCTGGTAAAGTGCATATCTTGTATCTTCATGACTGATTTCATATGTACGAACAATCTTTTCAAAAGTCTGACTTCCTCCTTCATCACCATCTGGATCAGAAGTTCCTTCGCCATCACCTTCTCCATCATTGGAAGGTTCACCAGATTCTCCGTTATCTGAAATGTCTCCTTCTGAATTGTCATCATCGAACATCTCAGCAAATTTTGCTTCAAGTTCCTCATCTGACATTTCTGTATAGTCGAATGTTACATCTTCAGCAGTCTTGCCATATTTGGCAAGTAACTCTTCAAATTTTGTCATTTTGTTATTTGTTCCTCCTTCCTTTGATTTTTGATTTATATCAAAACTCTCAAGAATATTAGTTAATTTCTCTAAAGTTTCAACCAATTTATTGTCTGTATTAAATGTTACTGTTTCCGCATTTACAGCGAAATCTTCAATTTTAAAATTACTTCCTGCCATACCAGGGGATACATCCTTTGACAGAAGAGTAAGACCTGATACATAAAAATCATCTAACTGCAATGTTTTATTAGCAGTATTAAATGATAACTCCCTAATACATAATTCCACCGAACAATCTACAGTTCCACGTCTATTAAGAATCTCAATAGCGTCCTGACAATACTCATCGTATAAATAACCATGCAAAACTGCACGATTTACGCCAGCGTCTTCATCATATTCAATAGTAGTCTTTGTGCCATCAATAACGCCGATAGGCTGTTCTTCGTATACAACTTTGTCGTTACCATCTTTGTCAGTAGTTACATAATAATCATGGCTACCGAAATCTAATTCATTATCTGAGTTGGTAGTGATATGTGCTAAAATTGGGCGAAAGTTTGCCGATGGGACATTTTCATTAAAAGATTCTTCGGAGATTTCCGACTTATTGAGATTGACATGATCGTGAAATGCACGACTAACGAATGGAGTAAGAGATTCTTTATGTTTATCTTCATCCTTGGAAGTTTTTTCAAAATTACCATTCATACGAACCATAAGTTCTTTACCGAATTCATTACTATTAAAATGAGCAAAATTGTTCTTTAAACAGAACTCATATAACTCATCAATAGACATAATTCGTCTTTTCTTCTTTTTTGGCATTATTTAACCTATTCCTCCTTTCTTTGTTGATATACCACTCAAAGCAGGAGAGTGGTTAGAATGTAAGCATGTTGCTATACTGAATTTTTTTCATATCTATATCATTTGAAAACTGCATCTTATCAGTATTCAAAAATACATAAATACCATTAGAGTTTTGTACCTGTTGATATCCTTGCTGAGATAAGAGAATAGCAGTAGGAATATCTTGGGTTGTTATAAATTTCTGTTTCATAATCCATCTACTCCTTATTTATTGTTCTTATCTTGGTCTTTTGTCTTGAGTCCTTCATCACTTAAATCTGATTGGTCTTTTTCCTGACCACCACCTTGATTATCACCAGATTGTGTGTATGACGTGCTAAACGGTTTAAGCTTCTCACCAAGATTCAGACAATCTTCCTCTAAGAAATTCATAGCAAGAGTATCTTTTTCAGATACACCGTTTAATGTGTTGTATAAAATCTTGTTTGGAAGTCCATTTTGACAAGACTCAAGGATTGATTTCTTAAAATCATCCTTCTGATAAATAGAGATATCAAAGAATTTAACTTTACAAGGTTCAGATATCCAACTAGATAAAAGTCGATTTACAATCGCTTGAATCTGTGGAATAAGAGTTGAAATAGAAAATGTAGAATCTGCAAGTACGCCATATT